>Ga0209782_1001628_pt1 | contig 11904 bp, 9 predicted proteins | sample WorMetmaBAHAMAS1_FD_187390 | JGI IMG/M metagenome (GOLD analysis project Ga0209782, IMG submission 187390) | Marine gutless worms symbiont microbial communities from Max Planck institute for Marine Microbiology, Germany - Inanidrilus... | ecosystem: Host-associated > Annelida > Digestive system >... | reverse complement strand
CGCAGGGGGTGATCCCGTTCGAATTTCGCCGTGATTTTTGGCATCAGAAAACTAGAGTCATGGGGCTATCGTGCGGCATTATTTGCGTGATCCTACGTTTAGCCGTTTTGACACAATACCGGAGTGTGACAGACAGACAGACAGACACACAGACAGACACACGACGATGGCATATACCGCGCTTAGCATAGCGTCGCGCAGTAAAAATGATAGCTCCGAAAGTTTTGATGTCAACAACGTTATGAGTACTTTAAAATTTTACTGCTGTTGTACAGGGTTGCACATAAAACTTATTGACATAGGTGTGAGTCAAAAAGGTGCCACTAAAAGAGTGCTGCTACCTTCTCTACATGCTGACAACTTCTAAAACTTCTTTTGCCATGAGTAAATTTGTAATAAGTTTATTATTTAATCCTACCATACCATAAATATATCAGTTATGTTACGCCACTATATCTTGTTAAATGCTGTATATGGTGTCTTTTTGAGACATTAAATGTGTCGTTGTTTCCATATGTTTAACTGAATTGATTATTTTCATGTTCACACTTTGTTACCATTAGGAAATGTGATTTATCTGTAGAATTGTTACATCAGCTAGGCTTGGTGAAATAATCTGAAAGTGTTTTATTATTTTTTTTACTGTTGTAACGTATTGTCACTTTCCTGTATTATTGACCGAAGGAAGACTCTTGCTGTCACGAACACTGAAACGAATAGGAAGTTTAATTTCACGATTGCTTGTGTTGTTTTTGGAGCAGAGAAGCAGCAACAAAAGCTGGGTTCAACGTCCTGAGGATTATTAGTGAGCCGAGCGCCACTCTGCTTGCCTATGGAATCGGCCAGAACGATGTCTCAGAATGCTGGCAAGTTTTATCAAGTTCTGGTGTAACTCTTTAACGGCATCGTGGAAGACGTTGACAATTATAACAACTTAACAAGTTGCTACAGTGACCATAGCAACGGCCTGCATCACTGCTGAGTTTGGATCATGCAACCGTATTTGCCAGGTGGCACCCATGTGCACTTCCATCTGATACATGTTCCCTTGGACCAGCCCAAGTGAACACACAAACAGCATCTCGATTGGTTCGGCCTTTTGTAACTGTTTTTGTGGATCTGGAAACCCACAAATGACCTATTCTGTGTCGAGCGGGACGTTAAACCTAAACTCGATCGATCATCAATCAAACTACTTCCGCTGTTTTGTTTAACTGCAGTTACTCTACATTAGACATGTGTTCTAAAAATAAACCAGAGATTTGTGAAGCAGGTATTTTTGGGGTAAATGGCACAAAATGCCGCATGTTCAGTGAACAGTGTCAGAGAAGTAAGGGAAGCTACAGCATGCTGATAGTTTTATGTCAGACAGTTGGCACCCCATGTAGGCTCCATGGCTGTAATGTGCCCTAATTCATTTGCTGATTTTGGTGCTATATAAGTAATTTGCTTGCTTACTTAAATTCCCTAGTTCTTTTTTCCATTACTTATTTACTTCCTTACTTGTCTACAGGGTGAGTCCAAAAAAGTAACCCCCAAAAGCTCGTAACTATATCTTGGCCTATGTTAAGCCTTTTTGAGAAAAATTTTGCTCTGTAATAGGCAGTTCATATCCACACATGTGTACCAAATTAGGAGAGTTTACATCAAAATTTAGTGAATTTAGGGTCCATTTTCACTAGTACCCCCATTTTTACAGTTTCTGATTTTAAACATTGCTGTTCGATCTCGAACATACGCAGAATAATAAAAATGCAGGTTAACATCTCAGAATTAATGTCATGGTTACATTATTAGATTAACCTACACCTTTGCTGTTTGCAATAGCCACGAACACCCAGAACAATTCCCGAGTTGAAGGATGCACTGCAGCAGATCTGAACTGCCTTGCTGCAGAAATCCATTGTTTAAGGTGTGAAGGGCTTTTCCAAGCAACTGGAGGCTAGTGTGTCAGCTAACTGAGGTCATTTAGAATATAAAATGTGATCAGTGACATAATAGTTACTGATGAACACTTTAAACCGTATGATTTCATTAATGTAATGAGCTTGTTTCAGAATAAGTTTGTGAATACTGCAGAAAGCTGTAATGAACTGTTAAAATTCTGAAGTTATGGTTATAAAAATTGTTGCAATTTTCACAAAATTGGTACATAGGTGAGAAAGCGAGGTGAGGTGGCAAACAACTGGGTAAATTTTCATCTGCGGAGGATGGCCAGAAGGTAAATATATGCAGAAGTTTTAAGGGTGTTACTTTTTTGACTCACCCTGTACTTTTTTTACAATAGGCCCATTCCATTTCTAGGCCAGGGGCCGTATAATGGACCAAACCTCACTTTGGTTTGTGTTATTTTGAGTTGTAGTGTGTGCATTTTTACTTTTGTCGTATTTTATTTAGTTTCTCAGTACTAGTCAAGAGCATCTCTGAAATGTCCTATGTTGAGTTGGATGTAAAGCCTTACCTCAGTCAGTCGGATGTATTTCATTTGTTGTGGCTGTGTGGTGTACAGTAACATGCTGGTACTGCGCGTTGGTGGCCAGACTGCTGACGTCACGGTCATGTCTGTTAACAGCGGCATGTATCACGTCTGTGCATCGGTCTGCGTTCCAGATCTCGGTGGTAGAATTATCGACGATGTGCTTGTTGAACACTTTGCAGCTGAATTTCAGAGGTTAGAGCCTTCAATTGCAGTTAAGACACAAGCTGTTGAGACTGTCTGACATGTTGATTGTTGAAATATTATGATTTGAATATTCATCATCATTATTTTGTGTAAATAAGGCATGACAGAACGCACACCTGTATAATGAAAATGTGAAGAAGTGGAGAATGAGTATGCCTAACGAATCAGCATCAAAAGTAGCTAGAAACATAAGCTGTAAACAATCACTAGGCCTAATATGAGTGCTTATACAGCATACACATAAAGAAATTACAGTCAGAAAGATGTGTTGTGAATATTGAACTTAGTATTATAAGAATTAGCAATTAGTGTAAGTGTAAGTTTTATTATTTGTAATTTTATTGCTAGTGGTGTTTTGATGGTTGTGGTATGGAAACAGTTTAGGTAGTACACTGGAGAACTCCAGCATCTTCTCCATAATCCAAATGTTGAAGCAGCCACCAGCAATGGAATGTTGGCAATAACACTTTGCTTTAACAAAATCCTCCAGTTTTTTCTAACTGTGGATGCTGATCTTAAACTCCGGTCAACCCGGATAGTGGTCATAAAATGTTTTTTTTGTATATTGACGGTACGATAGTTTGGCTTAATGGTAGGACACTTATTGTCAACATTAGTCACTGTATATTGAGTGTGCTTAGTACTGAAATGCAAGTGTGTGTATGTGTATTTGACAGACAGTACAGGCGGGATATGAGAGCAAATTGCCGTGCCGTTGGGAAGCTGCGGGTTGCTGCGGAGATGTGCAAGCGAGTGTTGTCTACACTTGGTGCTGCTCAGTGTTCGGTTGATTCCTTGTACGAAGGCGTCGACTTCAACAGCACACTCTCTAGGTTGGACGGTCAATCGGTCATATGTCACTGACCGTCAGATATAATCGAAACAGTGATTTATTGTCTCTGCCAAGCATGGCTGTCAGCAGGATTTTAAACAGATTATTGGGCCCATTACAGAGGGGCCATAGCGGTCCCCTCTGTCACGCATTGTCGTTGTCGTTGTTGTTGGCGTTGTCGTTGGCGTTGTCATTGTGGACATCGATTTTACATTTCCATTCACCAGGTGTCGCTACTGTCGCACGCCGCGCTAGAGCTATAGCTGGCTTCGGCTCATCTTGGTAGTGGTGTCGACGGTAGCGACACCTGGTGAATGGCAATGTAAAATTAGAACAGGCAGCGTGCGGGGGCTCACAGTGGCGAATGGGCCCAACAGTTTTCAAATGCTTCTTGTTAATAAATTTTAGAAATGAAATTTGGGGTTGGGCTTTGCTGTGGTACAGAGCGAAATTTTGGAGTGATTCTGCTAAGTTGTAGTTATGTGTCTTTAGTTTTGTTTTTGCTTTCCAAACAAAATTGCTGAAGATATCTGAGAGATAGTAGGAACTTTATACAGTTGATTGGACTGTATCAAAATGTATTATGGTGTCTTTCAAATGACATTGCTATATTCAGTTGCCGTGTTTTGGAATGGAAGCTATTGTTGGTGATGGGGATTGATAGAAAATGCAGGAAAGGCCAATGACGGACAAATGTGCAGGATATGAAGATAAAAGACATGATATTGTCTGACAAAAGTGCAAAGGATGACATTGCAGGACATGACATCGGAGGACAGAGCAGTTTTCAAATTTTTCAGCAAGTGGTGGTTTATTTTAGCAGGTCGTATAGATCACCAAGATAACTGTACTTCTTCCATAATCTTATTCAAAACTCCAGGCAACCATTTTGAACATTTTTGTCTCACATAACTTTGTATATCAGTATCAGCATGGAGTGTAATTTCTTTGATGCTTTTGCAATTTACTTTGTACATTTTCTTTGAGCATTTCTGCGTTGGCAGTTTTGATGACAGGTGCAGTGACCATTTCTAGCTGATGTCAGTTAACTGAATAACTAAAGAAATGTGAAATTTTAATAATATCTGCCCTGTCACTTTCGAATAACTGTCTAATTATTTGATTGTCTGTGTAATTATTTATGTATGCTTTTATTAATTACTTGTATTAAATTATGATTTACTACTGATGACCACAATATGCAGTAATAATTATTACTAATCAATTAATTATTTTATATGTACATTATGGCGACGGCATAGGTAACACTGTTAAGGAGTATTCTAGCATGTTCTCCATAAAATGATAGTTGTTTAATCAGTTCTTGATATTTGTGATTGTAGAGGTCGTTTTGAGGTTCTTTGTTCCAGCTTCATACAGCAGTGCCTACAGGCAGTCACAGAGTGCTTGAACAAGGCTGAAATTAACCAATCAGACATTCATAAGGTCTGTCAATGGCATCTTATTTGTGAGTTCTGTTATTGGCATTTATGCGAAGTAAATTTTTTTTATATTACATACTTATATTTTAGGTTTTTTTTGCCAGATTCCTTCCTGAAGAATTGGAGGAAGAAGTCGATGGAGACTGGCTAATATTCTATTAAAATTTGGGAGACAGAATTAGTAAAGTGGCGTGCTGGATGCAGGTGATTCTGACTGGTGGATGCTGTCGCATACCTGCATTACGGAAACAAGTGCAGGACTATTTCTGTGCTGCCGAACTTATCAATGGCATTGCTGCTGATGAGGCAATAGCTGTCGGCTGTGCTATTGAGGTGACGATTTGAAATTAATTTACAATTAGTTTTGGTTATTTCCTCAACAAACAATTAATTTTAGCTATTTATTTGCATTTTGTCTTATTCAACTGGGCAGTAATAGTTACCAGTTATTGTCAGTGGATTAGTCAGCTCTCTGTCTTTAGTGTTTTTATAATTTTTAAAATGTTTCATTACATGTACAGTCCTAACATTGTGCAGCATGTGTTATTATTTCTAATATATTCCTTATTTGATAATTTTTGTGTGCATTTTCTCCATGCTTAGTTGCATCACAATCTCTCCATGAAGTCTGTAATACTAAATTTGCATCCAGTATATCCTTCCTTGATGTAGCAGTTTGTTTTGCGGATACCCATAAGCTCGTCTCATATTTTGACAGAAGGTGTTGCTCCCTTTATGTTGACTGTGCGTTGCCAGTACCCTAATGACTGCAGGATACTGACTTATAGTGGGAGAGTCAGTGAAAGGATGTAACTGTATAGCATCGAATGTGATTATAGATGTGATTTAGCAGAATACTTGATGGAACTTGTGGACATTTTAGGCAGCACTGCTGAAAGGTCGAGATGAACACGAACTTGCTCTTTTTGCTGCTGAATGCAGTCTGCCGTGTCTGTCTACGGACATCATCGTACAGGTAATGATAGTGATGCTCTGTTTGTCTTGGTTGTCAGCTTCCTGATTTATTTTGTCCACCTGGTTGGCTAAAGATGCTGATCAGGGAAAGTATGATCCACTGTTTTTATATTATAAAGGTCAGCAATCGTCTGCCTGCATGACCGATAGTGATGACCATACAACTGCAAACATTGGCAGAGTTTTGAGAGTTGAAGCTATTACAGTAACTTGTTGACCAGATATTTTACCTAGTTAAGATTTCATATTTATTAAGAAAACTCATTTACAAATGCATACTTTTTTCTTACTGGCACCCATTTAATCAAGTGTTTTTGTCAGTGGCAAGTAACATTGTTGTAGCAACACTTTTGCTGATGTCTGTGAGAATATCTGATGAGTACATGAATTGTGTTCTCGCTTTTATGGGAGTGGATTTTTTCACCGATTTTGTCGGAAGTTTTTATTCAGCTTCGTTAACTTTAGGAGATGTACAGGAAATGTAATACATTGTGGAATGTGTGAGCATGGTATCAATTGTTTCCAGTTGCATGGTGATGAAAATCAGAGTTTCACTGTCTTACCACGGTTAACACCAGTTCCAGTCCGACGACAGAAACTACTCACCACAACATCGTCCAGTACATCGGCTCTTGTTGACGTTCTGCAGCGGATTCCAGGCAACACTGAGCCAGAATTGTTGGCTCAGGTTAGTTTTCCCATTGATTTCTGTCTTGCATGAGCACTGCTTGATTAACGTTATTCAGTTTATGCCTCCTCAGCATGCTTGAGAAACTATCTGTTTGTGTGCATTCATTTCATTTGCAGTTTACAACAAATTTCTCGGCTTTGCATTACAAACATCAGAAGTCTATCGAGTTTTGCAGTGAATGCCGCAGTGTCCATGTGCGACTTGGCTAAGGGAGATTGATGTCAATATATAATCGGCAAACCTCAGAATTCACTTAGCCAACGACTGTGTATACTTCGGCGACATATATTGATGTAGAAACATTTCAGTAGGGGCACGTTGCCAAAGAAGAACGTAATAATTGACTTTTGCCTTCACATCATAGTTTTGTTTCCCCAGTACTAACCAACAGAGTGGCTAAAAAGAACATCACCAAAACGACTGGTGTCAAGTGGGACATAAAACCTTAACTCAGACGGTCGAAGTCGACCTGGAAAACACATCCATTAGCACTTTGAAGGCACAGTTGCGGCATTGTTGTTGTTGTAACTCGTGTCTATGGTGTGTGTAGCTGTCACTGAGTGATCTTCCCGAAGGTTCAACGTTGTCTGTCACATGCCATTTCCGACAGTATGCTGCATTTCAAGCTTTCATTTCACTTTTGTTTTTAGTCACAAGTTTTTACGCATAAGTGAAAGTGAATTTGTGGATACTTTGTCACGTTTTTGTTTTTGTTCTTGTTGTGAATTGTGCTTTTGTTACTTTAACGGCTTATAACTTGACAGCGGTGTTACCTAGACCTCAGATCACTATAGCACACTAATAGGAAGTCATACCTTACGAGTCAATTGGAATCATCAGTGTGCTGATGTGATGACTTAAGTCCCTGAAATCATGGTCCCATTGACTGCAGCCTTCGTCAGCTCACAGCTGTTACCCATATTCCAGTCTTCTTCATATCTTGAAAATAAGTAACGGCACTCTGATGTAATTGGTCAGAATTGTATTGCATTGATCTAGCAATCCATTGACGTTTCCAACGAGGTGATAGAATAAGAAATATTATCTGTATGACTTTTTGTATCTTCAGCCTAACAACTCTAGCCAGGCATTAGCCAGTAACAGTGTTTATACATAATTGATATTAAGTGTGTCGATTTCAGTTCCACTTGTACTCTATTTAGTCAAAGGAAAAAAATATTTAACTTGTGCAGTTTTAAATTAACATTTTTCAGCGTATTTGCAGTATGTATGCATCAGTGTAGAACTTGTAGTTTTTAGTTTCTATTGTTTACTTCCCTACAGCTTGTTGGTTTTGTTGTTACTTTGCCGCCGGGAGGCTGCAAAGTATTGTGATGAGTATGTCTGTCTGTCTGTCCGTCCGTTTGTTTGTTTGCTCACATAACTGGAAAACTACACCAAATTTTTTGTGCATGTTACCTGTGGCCATGGCTCGGTCCTCGTCTGACGGCATTGTGATGCGTTAAGTATTTCTGCTTGTGTGGATGACATCACGTTTTCGTAGCTTGGAGCCAATGGGCCAGAATCAAGCATAACATTAAATTTCGATAAATTTCACCAGGTGACAGCACTAGTTGTACGTCAGACAGCTAGTGTTTGGTTGAGTTCCGAGTGCTACACCGGGGTGAAGTCTGTTGTCTACGATTGCCTTGTTGTTGATTGAAAAACTTGGCCGTAATAATGTTTCTTGTTCACTGCAAGTCAGTTAGCAAAAGTCTGTGTTTGAAATGTTTTGTTTAGTGATGGAATTTTGCATGTGACTTGCTTGGAATCGACAACAGACACTTCTCAGGATGTTTTGATCGAGTCTTCATAACAGCCGCACAGAAGATGTCTGAAATGTCACATTACAGAGTGCATATGTTTTTGCATACTCTCATACTGCATAATGCTGCTACATGTTACTCTGCCACAATAAACATTGCTGTGTTTTCAATTTAACGTCCACATCTGTTTAGTAAACTGTGGTTTTAAAGTAGTCTTATTGGCTGACACATCTGAAGACGTTTCAATCTGAGAAGGTTAATATTGCTCTGATGAGATTTCACAACAGAAGTTATTGGACTCTGCGGCACTCTAATAATATTTTTTTGTAATAAGTCATGTCAATTGGACAGACTGGCCATTTAGCTGTCTTGATTGTACACGTAAACATTATAGTGTTATCATGAGACCGTATTACACCCTTTGTTAATCAGACCATTCTGCATTTATCACATTCATTACTGTACCGCAAGCTGTGCTTGGTTAGTTGTTCATTAAACCAGTTTTTGCAGACTGTATCTCAGTTCTGCGTTATCACATCTCGTCACTTCCGCCTCTGAGAAGAAATCTGCAATGTCCAAACATATACAAGACCGAATATAGTCATGTGATATCAAGTGTGCTTCATAGGTGTTCTAATTATTCTGCAATAAGCATTTTGTCTTGCATGGAACTCTTTGTCCTGCAAAGCAAAGGACGTTTTGTTGCATTTCACGGTTTGAATGCAGATGTGACTGTTCTTGACAACTGTTGATCAGAATCCTGGTGCTGCATTTGATTTCTTTTTAGCCAGTTTAGCATGTAGATGTGGTTCAGCCGCCATTTTGTATAAGAACCTTGACTAGGTGGTTTTCGCCTTGATCGAGAGGTGCTTGATTTGATGCAGATTTTTGTGTGGCCACGGTACCTGGACCCTTCCGGATGCCAGCAGAAAAGTTACTGTAACCTGTCCTTGTTCCATCAGTTAGATGACTGCCCGACTCCAGGTTCGGCATCTGTGCTGCCGTCACGTCATTGAGGTTGAAAAGGCCAACAGTGTCGAGGACAAGGCCATGCATATCAAGGCCAAATATTGACAATTTGCATGTTTTTGTCAGACTTTAGCACTGTTTTCATTATGAATATGTGTGTGATTTGTGCTGTACTCGTGATAACGACAATGATAGACTGTAGTTGGATTCAAGAGAGACACGGCCCTCATACGTGTCATGTTGCTTTTTGAGTGTGTTACTAAACGACAAGTTTAAAAGATGCCTTATAAAATAGATTTAGCTAACTGTGGCAGTGTTTGTAGAACATTCGGTAAAATTGGACTTACCGGCAGTCCTAAGCACAAAAAATCATTTGGATGTGAGACACTGTCCAGACCCGCTGGGGGCACTTATCACTTCCTGGATTACTGAGATAAAGGATGGGGGCAGAACAGCAGAATCATAGGTAAAGTGATAGAAACAGAGAAACAATACATACCGATATCAGTCATACTTTCGCTAAAGACGGACTGTTGAAACAGTGTCGAGCATAAAAAGCAATATGGAGGCTATACTCTATGTCTAGGAACATCTGGAAAGCTTACAGCATTCCCCAGACCTTGGCTGTATTTCCCAGCTATAGGGTAATAATAATAATACCCAAAACGATATTTATGGTGCTGTCATCATGGCTCAGAGCCATTGCGAGAGTTGACCCGCGGTTCATTTGATGAATGCAGACTTGAGCGCTAGGTGGCTGCCAGCTCTCAGACCAAGCCAACCCACTGATAATTGGCAGCTAGGCTACCATCCATATTCACCATTGCCATTTATTATTATTACTCAGTCCGAAAGGCTAGTAAATATTCATTTTACTGTCTATTTTTCAATGGAGGGTAGAAGGCTGAGTCGACCTAGGCACTGCAGGAAGGGTGCAGCAGCCTGTGCCAAAGACTGCATATCGCTGTCACGATAAGTACACTGATGGCAGTCTGTCACACCACAACCATATACGCCACCCCTAGACCACTGCGACCTGCTACTGCTAGGCAAGTGGGTGTGAACAACTTGCCTAAGGTTGTTACCTGATAGCACGGCACGGCCGTGATTCAAAATCACGACCGTTGAGTTGCAAGTCGAAGTCGAACGCCTTACCACACGACTGTCGATAGTGTGAAGAGGTATGGCGGGAAATAATGGGATTGATAGGATAGAGTTTTGCACGAATGAGGATAGAAGGGAAGAGAAAGAAATTGGGACGGGCGGAAGAGAGGAATTGGCCATTCCATTGGGAGGGGTAGTCCCCCTCCGAAATTACGGTGTAGATTCGTCCGTGTCCTTCATTATTTTCGATAATTGTTTACAGGTTACGAGCGATGTGTGCGTGAAACAGCTAGTGTTAGCACGTTTGGCTGCTGCTACTCGCGCACTGTTTCTCGTCGTCTTCCTTTGATCGATTGTGACAGACGAGTTGTCGACGACATAACAGATGCCCTATAGTCTCTATACCTGTCACCGGTCGTCATCGCGTTTTCTCTTTCCGTCTTCTGATTCGCGCACATCGATCTGCATTTAGATTGTGCTGAAGTAGGCACATACCGCTAGTCGTGTGTGATGCGATATTAACTGATATACACATCTCCGCCGTGCTGGATTTTTCTTTTACTGCGCAACGCTTATGCTAGCGCGGTATGTTTGCTTTGTTGGCCCTGTGTCTGTTCGTCACAGACGACTAAACGTAGGATCATGCAAACAACGCCTTACAGTAGCGTATAGGGCACCACCCGGCGGCAAAATCTGATGACTACAATTGCCTTGTTTCAAGAAATAAAGTTTATTTAAATATAGCAAACGTATCCTATTACTAGTGGAGGTACTTAGAGAAATAGTGGAAGGTGCAAGACAGGCCTATTCCTACATTCGGACGACATCGCTACTGAATTCAAAACAGCCGTTTCGCAAGTCGGTCACGTGATTGAGAGCAGAATTCCTGTCTGCAGTAATTACGATCAAGTACTGTAAACGAAGTCGCACGAGATTGGACAGTAACTCGGTTATTTTGACGATGATGTTGTTTACAACAGTTGTCTTGACGAAAGATGAGATTCTACCAGCGTGAGGGCATGCTGGCGGGACATTAACCTAGCTATCTGCCTGCCACACGGCTGCACATAACGAGCTGATTTTTGGCATACGGGCTTCACCGGACTTACAGGCCTACTACGCCGTGATTTAAGAAGTTGGGGTATCTTCACAAATAAGGGTACTTCCCTGTGTAGTTTTGTCCCAAAGTTAGAAAATTTGGCCATTGTGACGGCCTTGGAACATTTGCTAAGTTTAGGTGATAAAACGTTTTCCAACTAAATAATTTTAGTTTAATAACAACTAAAGTAACACAAAAATATAGCACAAAATCACGAAATATGTCAGACGAATGTTTGCAAAACAGAATTATTAAATGTCATATACGAAACGACTCAACTCAAGAAAAGTTGCTGTCCACTGTAGCAGAAGGTGCGGTAACCTTCCGGGTTATATACTGGCGA
>Ga0209782_1001627_pt1 | contig 11905 bp, 9 predicted proteins | sample WorMetmaBAHAMAS1_FD_187390 | JGI IMG/M metagenome (GOLD analysis project Ga0209782, IMG submission 187390) | Marine gutless worms symbiont microbial communities from Max Planck institute for Marine Microbiology, Germany - Inanidrilus... | ecosystem: Host-associated > Annelida > Digestive system >... | reverse complement strand
AGTGGGGCTGATAGGCACTCAGGTAATCAGTAAGTAAGTGTATTTCATTAGTATTCACTAGGGTGTGACACTACGGTGCCAAGCAGGCTATACGCTAGGCTTTGCCACCCATTTCTAGTTGGTTCTCTTGTGCAGTGCTTTGGGTCTGTTAAGTGACAGATGTGAAGAGCATCTGGTGTGTAAAGTCATCTACCTAGACCTCTTTTGAGCAACCACGCACAACTTATGGTAACACACGACCAGTTAATAACAACTAAAAGCAGTAGTGGGTGAAGTTTATTTATCAGTATTTATTATACCAGTACTAATAATAATATTTGTTAGCTGACTGAAAATTGGTATAATTCCATGAAACTAATTCTGCTATAAGAGTGCGTATTACTCATTTCTTACGTTAGCAGATTTTTTGTATAATTTTAGAAAATAAAGATACCAAAACATCAAAAGCTGCAAGCACAAACAGTAGAACGATCTTAAAAATCCGACGAACTAAGGATCGCGATGCTGTCTCTGTTGTGTGAGCAGTGCTGCCTGCTGGCGGGAAGGTAGTCCGCCTGGAGGAGCTGGAAGCGTCACAGTTGAGTCCTCCACACAAGCCGTCGTCTCTCGTCCCCAGCTCGTCCACCCCGGCTGACGGCGTCGTCAGCTCGGCGCTGAGGGTGAACGTCTCGCGAGACTCGGTGAACAAGAGACAGCGTGGCGCGGTGGCCGGCACAGGTCCAGTTCATGGCCATGTTCCACCCGGGCCGACGCCGGCGCTGCCTGCCGGTGCACAGGTCCAGACTGTGGAGGAGATTGAGGCCGGACTGAGAGGCCTTAACATGCCTCCATCCCCACCGGTGAATAATGCCGACGTCGGCACTAGTGCCACTGGCGGCGGCGCTGGCGGTGATCTCACTGCGTTTAATAAACTGCTGCATCTCGTCAACAAGACTCAACCTGCCACCAGTCAGGCATGTCACCCTTATGTCGTTAATAATACTCATAATAACAGCAAGAAATATTAGAGTAATTTGGGAAGAGGCTGCATCGGTGAAATGTTGTACGGGAACACGTATTATTTTGGGGAGAAGTACAAAACAGTAATGCCGCAAATCTAGTGTGGCATATTTAGCACACTCGAGTGGTTCAGAATTTTCTGCATTATCCACCCCTTTATGTCGTCCATGGATCATTCAGTCTTATTTGCCTTATTCGAAAAATTTGGTGGGATTAATGTATGAACAAGTAATTAAAATACTGCTGCAGAAATTTTGGTCTCAGAATTCCTCGTTTTTAAAATAGTGATGATATTGTTGGGGAGGAGGGTAATTTTTTTATTGGCACATCCTGTATACTGAGTGTGACGTGTGAAACTGGTGCTGCAGGCGCCGACTGCAGTCAAGTCGATGCAGCAGGAAGCAATGACAACAGCGTCGTCGGCCGATAGTTCCGCTGCAGCTGCGGTGAATGCTGCTGCTGGTCTGGCTCCACTGAATGTTTCCTCGGAGTTATCACAGGTTAATTGCCGCGTGTTACTACTGAGGACCACAGCGGTGAATTCTTGTCATGGGGATCAAAAACATACTGCATACCTTTCAACATGACTTGCGGTGAACCATCACAGTTGGGGTCTATCCACTGCTTCAGTACCTTCTCATCAGATTTGTGAAATTCTTACAATTGACTCCTGCCATTGCTGGGGGTCCAGACCCCTCGACTTCACCCTTGCCACTAGTGGCTCCATATTGTCGCTACATACTTGTTCTCAGCAGTGCTGGCAGACATTGTTGTAACATGTCACAGCTGTTTTGCATGTACACTGTGACTCCACAAAAATTGCACCCTTCAATTCTAAAATAACTCAGTGGAGAATGAACCAATTTCAGTGATTTTAGGGTACATTAAATCCTGATGTTCTAAGCACATTAAGGCATAAAGGTGGTATTGTAATGTCGTTGTTGAAAACCTGAACTGCACATGCATGTGGACCGTAAAACTTTACCCCATCGCAGTTCGTGCAGTGATACTAGCTGGACTGTATAATGTTCTCGTGCTTAGTTATTTATGTGTGATATGATATATCAAGTTCATTTAAGTGGTGTACAATTTTTGAGAGACGTTGCATATTCTATGGCAAACTACATAATCCGAGTACCAACGCCATACAAATCTTGTTACAAGCCACAGGCACACAACCATTAGGGTTAGTAGGTGTTCGTTGGTCATATAGGTTAGTATGGTTAGTACTGTGTAATCTGTCAATCAGTTGGACGAGCCCAACTTGCCTGGAAAAGCCACAGGCGTACTGTTGGTTGTCGGAAAACGACAGCTGATACAGAGCTTTATAGAATGTGTAACGTCTTTGGAAAATCAGCTATTAGCCGACGTGATCTGGTGTAATGTTTGAAGGCTGGACCAGTCAGCATGGCAGCGTCACAGCAGCATCCAAACAACCCAGTCGTTGTTGACAACAGTGCTGTGTTACAGCAGCAGCAGCAGCAGCACAAGCTGTATCAGCTGCACCAACACCAGCTGTATCTACACCATCAGCAGCAGATGATGTTGAAAGACCCGCAGCTACTGATGGCCTATCTGCAGCAGGCTCCGAATCAACCACAGCAGCCACTGCACCAGCCACCGGGACCTGATAACATCTCTCCGCAGATGCTACAGCAGCAGCAGCTGCGGTCGTACTCTCCACGTGCTCCATCTCCCATCAGTACATTAACGTCGTTAATTCCTTTAATTCGTGTGTGTTTTGTACGTCTTCATAGCTTAGATGCTCCTGCACCGTCTCCTTGGTCTAGTTTATTCGCCTCGTCGTTGTGTATCAAGCCTCGGGCGGAAAGTCCGGAGAATTGTGTTGGTGGCCGGGAAATATAACATTGCATACCTTTATTGCCAAAGAGATTTCTGCTACTGGGAAATGGTACTTTTTGCTGTCTTATGCTTTCTTGATATCTGCGTATTGGTCACGGTTGCTTGCTGAATACAGTGGACCTTTATGGTGTCTACGTGTGTGTGTGTGTGTCAGTGTTTGGCAGTCAGCCGCCAATCAGCATTGCGGCTCCGTTGCCAATCCACAGTCGACAGCGATTGCCGTTTGCCAACATGGTGCCTCCACCGGTGCAACAACAGGTTGCCTGCTTTGTTTGACGGCTGTATTTTTGCTGCTTGATGCTTGTGCGTCGTGCGATGTATGCCGTGGCACATCGTCTGTCTGTCTGTAACTCTGACGTACTGAGTCAGATGGGCTAAATGCGTTAACATTATGAGATGGTGGTTGTAGTCGATGGCGGCCGTGCAGCCGGCTGCAGACGCGGTGCATCTTGCTGCTGTACATTCAGTCATTCAGAAACAGCTTCACGACCAGAAACGACAAGCGCAACAGCAGCTGCAGCAGCAGCCGGCAATGATGATGCCGCCGTCTGACCGGTATCAACACTAACGACATTAGTAACAAGGCAGTAGTGTGTCGGAACCCCGTGTACTACTGCACGGAGGACTCATCTGGTCGTGGTGCCATCATTGTATGTAACTGGATGCTGCCAGTACCAGACATCAGGGTGTTAGGCTGTACACAGCACTGCGGCGATGCTGCTGTGGTAGCGTCATGCTGACATAGGGCCAATTACAGGAAGACATGATGTGATCAGCAAAACTGGACGTACGTGATGTATTACAGCGTCACCACAGGATGACCGAGCCACAGATAACATACACAGAGAATTTGGCGAAGTTCCGACTTGAGGGTACTGAGATATGCATGCGGACAGACGGAAAGACTGACAGACATGCTCATTGCAATGGTTGGCTCCCCTGCTGGGCAGAGTATTGTAACCGTTGCACTTGTATGCACAGCTGGCGACATTTTACAAGTTATCCGCCGCATTGACAGTAGCCAAAGTAGTTGACAATAAGGTTTCGAGAAACTTCATTACAGTGAGCGCATAACAGCCACTGATATTGAGCATTTGGCAGTGACTGCTGGCCCATGTTGGGTGAAAGGCTGAGTAGACCTTGGTGCTCCACAATCCGTTGTAATGCTTCTGTATATCACTGGCTGTCCATTTCATTGTGGGATTCTTATTTGACATTTTATACACTGCCACGCGGCCAGTAGACCACTGACTCCTGCTGTTAACCACGACAGCAGTAGACAGTAGTGGCGTGAGTAAGCTGATTAGTTGTATCCGTGACATCGGCTGAGGTCAACTTCCGCTAAGTCTAAAGGCTAAGCTGAACCAAACAGTCTTTAACTTGGGAATTCCCTGTGTTAAATGTGTATCTTTTGGTCGAAGCCTTTAGTCTTAGCTATTAGACTTAGCCAAAGTTGACCTCATTGTCAGTCTGTCCGTCTGCACTCTGAAATCAGAATGGTTTGAGCAGTTGACTCCAAAGTTGGCAGATACAGTCCATGGCGCAGGCCCTTGGCATGCATTAACAGAGGTGTAAAGGTCAAAGATCAAGGTCACATACATTATCAAATATGACGCTGGCTAGATCTTCTGGGTCTTCAGGCCGATGTGACTGTATTTTCCAGGTTAACCCCGTGTAACATTACGCAGGATTGCTTGTACTTTTGGCATGTAAAACTGCTGGTAAAAGTTAACCGTGCTCGTATCGTTGTATGTCCGACACAGCATATCAGCGAATGCCAGTGCCATGCCTGCCAATAGCCAGCTTCCCAGCTCAGCTGCTGCAGCAACAAAACCAACGGGCACATCCTTCATCCCGACGTCAGTCATTCGTAACATGGCCGGACAACGTACTGCTGATGACAGACTCTCAAAGGACGGTATGTACCGGTATCCTACCATGTTTACCAAATGCTATCAATGCATTATGAGAAAGTGGGATTTCGTTACATATTTACGTGCTTTTATTAACTGCAGTGGCATCATCAGAGTCATATTACCCATAACCCTCAAGAATCAGGCTAGGAAGAGCGTCTCTGATATGACCTATTTCATGTCAAGTGGGACATAATACCTTAACTCAGTCAGTCAAACACTAGTCAACAACTGGAGCTGCTGATATTGACACGTAGGTGAAGTGATGTCGATGAATGAAGGACCGAGTGTCGTCATGGATGCTTCCCGTCATGATCCAGCCACCGCCGCCGCCTCCGCAGCTCTGAGACTGCCAGTAGACGGCGTACTCAACGGTCCAGCGTCCTATCAGTTCGCCGGTCATCCCGCTGTTGATTCCACAGTTCTCTCATCGCCCAATTCTCGCCAGCAGCTGCCGGAGCACGGCAGAAGCCGTCGGCCTCTGATTGGCCAGGGAGCGATGAATGCCGCCGACGTACCACCGCCGCCGGCCGCTGCAAACTTCACAGCATTGCAGCAGAACGTTGCAGCTCATGTGCCGATGGGACGACCAATTGTCAAAGGTAATTTTCTACTGAACTGTTCTGAATACTAATGTCTGACTGAGTAATGGTGGAAACATCGTCAGTGTTACATACGTTACTGTACTGACATGTTAATTATCAAGTCAACCTATTCCTTGCAGTAAGCATTTTGATTAGCAATATGTGTACATTGGAGCACTGTAGGCATACAGGATTCGAAAAGTCATGTTGGTGTTTACCATCTGAACTGGAAATACTATTTAGAAATAAGTCGAACCCTGTATGTCATATGTTTAATCATACTTTTTATCACATGAGTTTTGTTTGGAGTGTATTATGACAGTAGAGCAGGATCCATGATTTTCTGATAGAACAGTGTTGTGAATTTGATAAATTGGTATTCAGGTGATATTCCTGACATCGGCCACATGGAAATTTACTTGCTAGATCTAATCCTTTCCAAGAGAAGCAATATCTCTTAGTTTATGTCGCATCGTACACAAAAATTAAGCTATGTTCGTGATGTCAAAGAGCTAGTACAAATGGAGCAATACCCCGGCTCCCCTCGAACGTCTGGTGGTGTATGAAAAAAGGTTGAGGGTACAATGGTGATCGGGATTGATGTTCATTAAACAAACTGATGATTGGATGACAAGATGGGCATCTGGAGTGTTCCACTTATTCGACTTATCCCAAAGCGTTTAGCAGTGGGCAATTGGAGGAAGAGAACAAGGTTAGAAGACTGACGAGCCCGGGTTCACCTGTATAATGGCCGTCAGACCGTGGCAGTGGTGATAGCTGCTCCCAGCGGCAATGAAGTAAGAGTCGGTCGTTTTGTGATTTGTCGAAGCAGGTCAGATGCCGTTTAACCTGATGGGTCAGTCATCGTCGTCATCATCTGGTGTGCCGGGCGCCGCTAACTGCCTGACGGTGGAACATCTGCAGTTAATGAGTCAGCTAGCTCAGCAGCAGCAGCAGCAGCAGCCGAGAGCAGTCTATCCACCGCTGGACGCCGCCGTGTTGGGACACGGTGCTGCGCACGCCGGCTACGTACACCAGCCGACGGCACCACTGGTTGTTAATAATGCTCCAGTCAGGCCGCCTCAGCCAACTCTCCGAGGTGGTTGTTTCTTGCTACCTGCCAGACAGTAGTTAGTGCATGCAGTGTTGTGTGATAATAACGGTGTTCAGCTTCTAAACACACTGTTTACTGGCCACCGTCTAGCATTTGCGTCTCATTGAAGTTACTCTACGTTGAGTCCGGTTAGTACTGGGATGGGTGACCGTATTTGGACCGGTATACCACGTCGGTATGTAACCAAGCTAACTAGGTCAAGTCAGCCTTGCGTCCTTCTGGCATCGTGAAATTGGCATACCAGCTTTAATTTGCTGGGGTAAAGGCGAGAATGTCACCCCTGCTGGTTGGCAGGTAACACTGTGATCCAATATAGCACGTGAGTTCCCGGAGTGTTGAGGCATGTTTTGTGAACTGCTGTGCTCCGTTTACTTTTACTTGTTCTGAACTTCTCGTCCGAGATTAGATCTTTTAAACACAGAACAGGTCGACATTCCGTTCTTCAGCCAGCGGTCTACAGTCGTAGGTCGTGCCTTTCCAGTTGCTGGAGTGAAAGTATGGAACATTCTGCCCACCGACTTCACACTAGCTCATCAGTCATCGCTACCAGTTTTCAAGAACAGACTCAAAACTTATTTCACTGATTTCGGCACCGCTATTACGTTCAGTGATTATGCTTGACATTGTCCTGACCTGACTGTCATTTCCGTCTCAGTACTGTGGTCCTTGCAATAGTTTCAACTGTTTTTTGCCACTCTATAAATTTAATGGTGATGATGATGAACCTATGCATTTTGCTGGGATAGAGCAGAACTTCTGGCCTGAGTTTACCATACAGGTACTTGTACCTGTGCTCTTTGTCTATTCCGATACAAGCAGACTAACCCTAGTCCTAATTATAACACTAACCGTCAGTCGCTTACGCTAACCCAGGTAACCCTACTAACGCAACCGTAACTGATAAAGTGAAATCAGCAAAGGCACAACCTGCATTCCACAAAATGCACAATACAGCCATTATTGTGATGTCGTCTTGGCAGCAACCTGTGCGCAGTGCCGTCACATTGACCATACTCTTTCACTTGACAATACTGTAGTACATGCATCTGTAATTGTTTATTTTTAACATACTTGTGGTTTACTGATGTACGTCTAATTTTGTTGCATTATGTTTAGTTTATTTACTACCAAGCTAAGAGAGTGACTGGCAAGAAAATCTGCAAAATAACCCATTTCTCTTTTGAGACGAATGTGAGATATTATCTCCAGCGATCATTAACGGTGTGTTGTGCAGCATCTGGCCCGCAGTGCATGCCGGTCAGACCGCTGCCGAGCAGTATTCGACCATTTGACAACTCCGACAAGCATCCGGATGCCATCGCGCTTCTGCTGGCGAGCGGGGTGGCCGATCACCGGCTTCCAAACGTACCGGCACAGTTGGCAATGACTGTCGACGAGCTCGAGTGTGCGGCAGCTCCACCGGCGGCCAACTGACATCTCGCGTGGTGTCAACGCTTGCCAGTTGACGCCGCGATATTTTTGTTACCCGAACAGCGACCGATGGATTGACAGAGTGATAACTGTGTACATAACGCCGTGTTTCGCCGCCTGCTTGAAAGTTTGTGACAGCGAGTGAATGCGTTGATGTATGATGTGTGTGTATGTGTATGTCTGTGTGTTTCATTTCCAATCATTTGAATGCTTGCCGTGTTGATATGGTGATGGTTAATAGTTAAGCATAATTTTGTCTTGTTGTAAGCATCCGCTGCTGTTGGATCGGACAGTGTACAGCCGTGACTCTGGCATTTGATGCGCCGCACACACAACTATTGTGACATCTTACCACTACAGTGTTGCAGTTGCCGCCATAAATTTCTGTTTTTTTCTTGCAGGTTGATTCGTCTCCTCTTCAGTTAACCATTTTGTTCAGAAATATCTCGTCGGTGACTGATGATTGACCAGTATTAAGCCTGCACTGTTGAGTGAGTGCACTCATGCAGGGTTTCCACTCACTCGGTAAACCTGGAAACGCCTGAAATTTTATGTAAGACCTGGAATTTTTGGTATGAAAAGTCGACTTACACTGGTTTTGACACTGTAACGGCTGTATCAATTATGCTTTGTAGCTGTTTCATAACTATTACAGACCAAATGTGTTCGATATTTGGCTGTGAACTATGACCAAAAGCACCTGGAAAATTCTTAAATTGCACTCTAAAACTCCATGATTTATTTATTTCAAAAGAGTGGGAACCCTGTCACGTTTCAGAATTTGTGATAAGGTATAAAGTTTGGCAGATGTCTGCACAAAATTTATATTGTTCTGTTGGTGTAATAATAAGAAATAATAAGACTGAACAAAGTAAATTGGGAACAGGCCGCATGGCAGACCTCTCATAGCCACTATAGTACACAGTCGTTTAACTGTATTCGCCAGGTGTTGCCAGTGTCCATGGCCTTCTAATGTTCTGTTTCTCAGGCCCACCCCACTCACCACCCGAAATGGCAACTTGTTTGCCTCAGCTGTTTTGGCGCAATACAAGGTCGTTCGTTACCAGTGGACAGAGACAGACGGACCTTGAAACTCGACTGATACCAGCAGTCAGCTTTATCTGTATCTTACAGAGCATCGTGGCCTAATGATACTGATATGCACATTTCTGTAATGCTGTAAGGTCGTGACTTCAGTACAACTGCCTCCCAAGGAAGCAGATTACAACTGACTTTGCATTGTCCCAGCAACAGTTTATAATTTTCTTATGTGAATAAGTGAAATTTGTTAGCTTTATTTTTGCGATTGCACTAAATGGGAGTGAATCAAGAATGCAGGTGAGGAGACTGCAGCCTCGGATCTACTAGTAGGTTACATTACAATGATCAGTGACACAGAGTCGGTATGTAACTGTGGCACGTGGCACCGTGATTAATTGTCAGTGAGTCTAGCTGTGTAGTAGTATCAGCAGCAGATGTCATCATATGTCTTAACAGTCATACGTGCACTACATCGTTGCTTCACAAGTCGTTTGTAAAAAAAATACTTCTTTGCAAAATCTCAACATTTGTGTTTTGTTGTGTTATGTAAGCATGAAGTCTGAGTGACGCCAGGTTCAGTTAGAGTGACTGGCGAGTTTTTGTTTGACGGCCCTTTTGTTCCATGGTATCTCAGTGTAGGCCCAATGCACCTAAAAGAACCTTTAGGCATAACTGAAGCTACTAGGAAGTCATGTTATCTTGACTATCAGTGACATTGCATTATTTGTATAAACCCAGAAACCACTCCAGGGCCACTGACTCGAGAAAGTGTGGCAAATACACATAACCATTTGTATGACATTACACGTCATGAACTTAAGTTCATTGAAACTTAATATCTGTTTGATATTTTAGGCCTACTTGGGAACATTTTGCACATAAGCTATTTTTATGGACAAAAGCGGATTTTAAGGAGGGCCTTAATTTTCACTGTATTACTCTGTTGGAAGCTGGACCATTCCATGTCACAGCGATGTGAAGTGATATAGCAGACTGAAATTCAGGATTTAAATTACCGGTGGTTATGCCTACAGGTTTCTTTTGGTGCACTGGGTCAGAGCTGTAATTGCTACCACTCACGTCCGCAGTTGTTACCCGCTAGTTGTCATGATTCCTGGTTCATCTTTCATACTGCACCCTGTGGGACGGGGGTTAGCTAGAACCATCCCAGTTTATTTTCTATACCTAAAACTTAGTACCATCTTGAAAATATAAGAAAACCTTTCAGCGGGACAGTGGCCAGGTCTGAGGCAGAGACCCCGCTGGGGGAACTACAGGACCTCCGAGACCTCAATCGAGTACCAGCCTTAATTGGTTCGGGTAAAGGCTGGAATGTCACCGCTGCAGGGTGGTAGGTAACAGTACTATTGTGTGATCCCATGTGGCACGTGAGTTCCAGTAGCTGTTAAGCTAATTGTAGCAAAGTGATATAGTACGTTTATTTTAATTTATTTTATCGGCTGGTGGTGAGGGACAGCTAACCTTACTAGCGGCCTTTCATGCCTCGGGCTTCGGCCCTTTAGGCCTCACTGCTCATGCACTCACAGCCTCCAGTTCATTTTTAACAATTCCAACCCTGTGAATTGTGTTTTACTGACTGCAAAACTCCAAAGGTCATTCACTCACATGTAGCACTACGGAGTGGCCCAAAAATTTTTGCACATTTTTGTACTCCTTAACTTTATCAAATATTAACCAATTTACGCTGTCATAATCAGAAGAAAATTTGTAGTAATACTGCTAGACGACGCACTCAAGTCGGCGACGCCAATGGCGTGACCAATGAAACGCTGTGACAGTTTGCCCCACTCAATGACATTTTACAAGGTAGTGTAGCAACACACTTGAGGTGCACTGGGATCTTTAGTGATGATATTATTGCATTTTTCTGATTCTGACAGTGAAACAATTTCGAAAATCGGTTAATAATTGATATAGTTAAAGCACACACAAAATGCGCCAATTTTTGGGCCACCCTGTAGATCCAGTTTAATTAAGGTTTGTTCACACCTAATCGCATCCGGTGTGAATTAACCTTTAGCACTGCGTCGTATCGAAACTGCGATCGCCGTTTCAGACTTTCAGCGTTATACTTCCGTGTCACTGTTAATTTTCTTTTTATTCAACTTTGCTAGGCCTACATTTCAGATTTCGTTCTTTTGCGAACAGTCGTTTTTTTTCGATCTTGAGCCATTAATTCTGTCGTGACGCGGCGTTGGCGCTTGGAGGAACAGAACTTGTAGGATGATGAGCTCAAGCAGTGTGTCGTTGTTGGCGGTCTAATAAGGCAGTGTCGCAGTGACAGTGTCTGTCGTCACAACCCGCACGCGATCTCTGGAGTATTCTGTCGGTTTATAGTCAGAACGCCCGCTGCTCGCCCGACCGTCACGCGTGCTGGTAGTGCGTTCTGTCAGTATCATCTACCTACAGGCCCGCTAGCTGTGTCACTCACTCGCTACCTGCCCGTCATTAAAACCATCACCGCTGTCATGTCATGTGACGTTGAGACAGTCGCTTCTTGTGACGCTATGGAACCTCAGAACCTCACGCTAGCATGTCGCTTATAACTTCTGGCTTTGGCTACGCAGCCAAAGCCCGCGTTGGCCTTGACCTCTAGCCGGCCTCGAGGTCATGAGTTCGGCGTCGAACATTTAGCTTGCTGCAAGTTGGCATCGTCAGTGCACGGAATATCTGTTGTCCTCTGTCCGTTCTTTTCAGCATAATCTGGGACAAGGCACGGCGGTGGAACCCTCCCCCCGCCAACTTGCCTGTATGGCCAGTGGGGGGTACTCACTCGTCAGCTACGATAGCTGTCAAAGTGCACCATAATCTATAACTGATTTGGACGTAGCCTAGTATTTTAAAACTTGTCCGGGAGCAAAGCCAAAGCCCCCAGAGTCCAGACTCCGATACTGAGAAGCAGCTTAGGCGCCTGTTTCCAGACCCCACCCCAATAACTC
>Ga0209782_1001626_pt1 | contig 11908 bp, 12 predicted proteins | sample WorMetmaBAHAMAS1_FD_187390 | JGI IMG/M metagenome (GOLD analysis project Ga0209782, IMG submission 187390) | Marine gutless worms symbiont microbial communities from Max Planck institute for Marine Microbiology, Germany - Inanidrilus... | ecosystem: Host-associated > Annelida > Digestive system... | reverse complement strand
ATTCGACTTTAATAGAAACTATACGTCTATCTTGTACCGTTTTCGAGTTATAGCGCGTTTTTCGTCGAAACTGACCAATTTTATCCCACCCCACCTGCATTTGTCGCCTCAGTAGGGGGTGATCCCGTTCGACTTTCGCCATGATCTTTGGCAGCAGAAAACTAGAGTCATGGGGCTATCGTGCGCGGTATTGTTTGCGATATCCTACGTTTAGCCGTTTTGATACAATACCGGAGTGTGACAGACAGACACACACACACAGACACACGACGACGGCATATACCGCGCTTAGCATAGCCTCGCGCGGTAAAAATCGAACCGGAATCTGTGACTATCGTCCGTCTGATTAAGACGGGAACGACTAGTTTGGGAACTGAATAGGCATGGGATAATAGAAATACCAAAGTCATCCCGGTCACTCAGCCTACATCCAATCCACATATTTGTCCATCGGTCCCTCACATTTTTTTTAGCAATCTCGCATATATAGAAAGACGAAGAAGAAATGATAGATTCCGAGAATCCAAGCATTTATGATAAATATACGCCGTGAAAACACAACATTCAACTAATACACAAAATAATGAAGAAGTTCGAATCATCACTTTCTACAAATGACAGCAATATTTCAGATCTTGTGAACGTTGATATTTTGAGCCATAGGCCTAGGCTTCCGTGTGGGTTAAATGCAGAGAACTGAACTGTACGATATGAAAGGGACAGTATCGCCGACAATGCGTTAATGGTAGATGACACGAAATGACAATCTCTAAAAGCAACTGTACTCAAGTTTCTACCGCACTAGCACCTCGTTAAACCGTCTAGGTCTAGGCCTACGGTGGCATTTAGGAGACCTTTGTGTCTGTCCCAGTGTAAAGTTCTTAAACGTTATTCACTGAAAAACTGATAAATTTATATTCAAAATTCACGTCCATTGGACAGGCATGAGTATAGGCCTACGCTACTTGGATTACAGAAAGAGTTGCCATCGGTCTCTTTTTCAAGTTATAAATAGCATACACCATGGTTAAATTACAAGCAAGTGCACAGCAAAAGTTAACAGTTGTATACGCTATGACGACCTAGCGTAAACCTACATGCTGAATACGCTACTGAAATAAGCAGTTTAAACGAAAGAGACAGTTAAACAGAACACAACAACAGTAACCAATTCAACGCCAGCTAAAGAAAATACCGAGTCTACTTTACGCTGACAACTAGATATCTCGACCAATGTGGCGCGAATGGCAGCCTCGCCGACGCGACTCTACAGTCCCCCAACCACCCCACCCCGCAGTTCGATCGGTTGTCAAACTTGTCATCAGTGAGCACTCAGATTGTCCATTATGTTCATGTATTCATACAATAGCCCTCCTCCTGTATCGATATCTACATGGCGGATGGTCGCATCTTGAAAAAGAAATGAGAAATCCCTATAAATCAGCAAGCGTTTGACGTATTTTAACCAACTGCAGCTATACGTCATGGCCAGTTTCAGAACAAAGATGTGCCTTATGGGGGTCGTGTTAACGTTACACCCCATGGCCCTATTGTCCCATAAACCCCTATTTTGAGGCGTCAATAGCATAGGCCTAGGTGTTTTCAAGCCAAACATGAAAATATTTCTACTAGTATAGTATCAAACCAGGCTACGGCAGCTAGGAATTTCAAAGAAATTTTGCATAATTATACTGTAGAGACCTCAAAGTACTCTTAGTATGTCTTGCAGAAATGCACCCCAAAAATCCACGATGGTGGACAATCGCTTCCGTTCATGGCAAGGATGCGTTAACTCGAGCATATAGCCAGCCTCAGCAGCAGCAAACAGCCCAGTGCATCAACGCGCTAGATTACTTGATGCTTTGCTGCTGTTCATTGTTCAGTCTAGCAGATGCGTTATCTGAGATAATGCGTACTTGCTGCAAAGGAAACTGCCGATAGCCGAGAAAGTGCAACGATGACAATTTTATACTATTAAAATGGGGTAAACAGTGCGAATATTTTATATTGACATCAGCCATTTTTCTCAAGTAGAAGTGCCGAATGTGATGCAATCAGTAGGCCTAACTCAATTTCGACAAAAAATGAGACATATGCCTAGGCCTATGCATTCTTGCTCTAAGCACACGATATATCGGTACTGCTTCTTGAATTTTTGGTATGTTTTGTTCGAAATGCCACGCATCAACCCCCCACTTCAAAATATAACTTACAGCTGATCGACTGCTTGCGTGCCACACGTTGAACGCCCCCTGATTACTGACAAACAGACAATTCCAAAGGACTGGTAATGGTCATTCGCAATTACCATTGGCTAAACTCGGGAGAGCGTAAACAAACACACACTGTTTGACCTTGACCTTCGACCTTGACTTACAATCCCATGCTAGCCAAGGTCAAGGTCGACCCTCGTGCCAATAATCAAGGTCAAAGGTCAAACAGGAGAGCGCCTACAGACAAACGGACGGACACACACATGCACGCTACCAAACGTAGGCCTATTATCTCCCCTGCTACGTGGTCGGTAACAAGGGCAAAAATGCCGCCGTCCCGACCGACCCCATGCACCGACATTGGTTTGGCAGTTCAGTGTCTTCATGTGACCACTGGCAAGTACATGTACGTGATCTAGCCACTGGCTCGATTTGTTGTGGATGTCGACCAATGGAGTTTGAGTCACCATGGTTATTGTGGAAGCTACTACGTCGTCAATTAAAAAGAGGCTTTAAGCTTTAAATTACCTCGTATGCTCAAAACATCACAAAATTTTATGGCGTTTAACGTTTAACGGTGGTTCAGTGTTCAAAAATGATGAAGATATATTTCTGTTTGCAGCCAAAACACATTTTGACGATTACGCCTGCGTATAGTCCAGGCCTATACAGTGCAGTAGCATCATGTATGACGTCGTACGACCGCAACGATGCAACGTAGACCTAGGCATGAACTGCTATATAGGCCTACTAGGAGCTATAGCAGTTCACGGCGCGGCTTGGTAAACAGCAAACGTATTCGTCAGCGTTTGATTATCGACCGCGTAGCACGGGAGATAATACGTTTGGTAGCGTCCGTGTTCGTACGTTTGTCTGTGCGCGCGAACCGTTTGACCTTAATTTTTGGCATAAGGGTCGACCTTGATCTTGGCTCGCCTGGGATTGTAGGTCAAGGTCGTAGGTCAAGGTCAAACAGTGTGTGTTTGTTTACGCTCTCCCGTTTGAACCAGTGGTGCGGAGCAGGTTGATATTAGGACTCGGCTTGCCGAGTTCAATGACCATTACCAGTCCATTGGAATTGTCAGTAATCAGGGGACGTTCAACGTGTGGCGCGTAAGCGGTCGATCAGCTTTAACAATGTGAAACAAATTCTTGAAACTCATCATCCGGGCTATCGCGCGTTACGTCACGAGGCACGTAGGCTACAGGGCTGAAGGCTCAGTGACTAGTACCTATGAGTTGTCTTCACTGAACCCAGTCTAACTTTGATAGCCGTGACTTTAGGTCTATACCGCTCATATGTATTTTACGACTTAACTTAGGCTAGTACAGGCCTACTGCTACTGCAGTTGTTGGTTTATGGGAATTAGGATGAATCATTTCAAGTGAGTTTTATGCCGCGAAGAGTAAGACCGCTTCACGTAGGCTCAGCGTACTGCAGGTGAAGGCCACAACGAAGTGCGCTCACTGTGGCTGGTGTGACGTCGTCGGACAAGTACCCAAGTCGTCACAGTCAGCTCCATGACTGAGTAACTGACCTACTGACAACTCGCGTCACTAATGGCATTCACGTTATGTTACTCGCGCAAGCCTTCAACTTGACAACGCACAGCCTCCCTACGTGTATCGTTACGTCATTCACATCTCACGCATCCTCAGCTCATTCTCTGAATCTCATCTACTACTGCTCCTACTAGCTACATCTCACCTCTTATAGTATAGTCAGGTATTCACACGTGCTTTCAAAACTATAGATTTTCAGACCGACACTGCACACTGCACTCTTACACTGCCGACTATAGTCCAATGCGTGTTATTCAATCTGCCTCGTCTTTCACAGCTACATTGTACACCTATTTTCTGTGCAGTGTTTAACTCCAAAACTACTGCAGAGCAGAACACACTAAACAAAGTACAACACAAATTTGCTAAACAAAATATTCATTTAACTTTTCTTCACAAAAATTAATAACGTTATCAAATGTACACAAGAATAACAGGTAAACAATACACAGTGCGAAAGACATTATCACATCATACATCATGTGAAGCATCATCGACGTCGCCATCATAATTAATTGTATGCCACACTGACTGAACTGAACTGCTGCTGACACAACACACACACAGTCAGCCATGTGACTATCGAGGTGATTCTTGCTGTGCTGGACTGACTGAGCCGACATCACGAGGAGAAGGGTGGACATAATGACATGTCGCTCCATACCGACAGTTGCCAGCCATGAAATGGGAACATACACGACCTACGCCACCACATTCATAACAACATTTCACAGCATTTCTCACAACAAATGCAGTTCATTTCACATACACGACAACAGTAATATACAGGGTGCACCAATAAAAAACAACTCCTAGAAAAATTGCTGTACTTCAACCATGGTAGTACGGATTTGAGCCAAACATTAAGACTTTGTGTGTGAGTATTCACAAAACATATCCTGCAAATTTTATTGAAATAACTGATATAGTTCCTAGGATACCGCAATTAAAGTTAACTTAATGAATAACAAATCAAATTTTTCTCAGCTTTTCATCAACAGTTCAAATGTTTTAATCATGAATATCAGATGCCCATAGCTCACTCTGTATTTAAACAGACTGTTCTCAATGCCAGTGCCCACCAGTTGCAGCAACACACGATCAAAGTCTGTTGCAAAATGATACAATTGCCGTATTGATAAACTCGTGAAGCAGATCATTCTGTATCGTCGACAAAACGTCTTTTTTCTTGGCATTATGTTGGCCAGCTTTGGCATGTGTCTTTGATAGTGTTCCAGTATAGTACCTCACACATGATAATCTAATGGCACATCCATATGGTGCATTTTCTGTTATTTTTACATCAGAATTGCAGTTTACTTACTGGTTCACTTAGAAAACTGTCAAATGGTTGTAATTTTTAAACCATAGCAAATACTGCGACGAAATTTGCTGCGCATGTGTGCAAATCCTCCTCTGTGAAAGATGTAAATTTGGTGAAAAAAAATCTGTTACAGTAATTGAGATAATGAAGTTTTCCTAAAAGAATGTTTTTTTATTGGCACACCCTGTACAGCTTGTCAGCTATTAACAATCATAGTGTAGTCAAATTTCCACGTGCTGCTAAGAATACCTTTTTTGGTTTGACAATCACTACAATTCACTGCTGCTAATATGTGTATAATGCTCAAGACTCCAGTGGGAGTACAACTCAGAATATGAAGCATACAGATATCGTACTTGTCACAATTAATACTATCAAAAATTCAAAAGTATCTAACAACATGGCATTTACCAGACTGTGGCGGTGGAGGACCGCGGTGCATCGCACGTGAAGCTCGCTGTGGCCTTGCAGCATCCGGACCAGCAACTCGTGATCTTGCAGCATCCGGACCAGCAGCACCTGCAACATGCCGTGACACTCTCACATGTGCCAACCACTTCTTAACAACAACTTCTCAATGTCATTCATAGACCTGGTGAGCAACAGCAAATAAGGCAAAAGAATCAAACAAACCGACAAAAGGAGGCGGACCAGATGGCCGTCGAGCAAAGTTCATCATCGAAGCAGGAGGTCTTTGGACTGGCGGCATCATCGCTGGAGGAGCCATGTTAGTAGCTGGGTTGACAGCATCCTGACATAACATTCAACAACACACTACAGTCACCGACCGACATGACAATCCTCAGCATCATCAGCACACCAGCAGCAGCAGCAGCTACTACTACTAGTTCTGAAACTGTGCTGATGATGACGAATCAGGTAAACACAGCAAGTTGCATTTTCATAACGATATGTATTAAAATACACCTACAAGTGAATGCAACTGTGACAATTCTGCTAAAGTCAGTTTCACTTACAGGAAATGGTGGAGTGCTGTTTGGTGCTGATGATCCCATGAGTGGGCCAAGTTGGTTCTGCAAAGGTGGTGGCAAACTGCTGAGCATTTGCTGTTGAATGTGGACAGGAACGGACTGGAAGATCTGCTGTTGCAGTGATAGCGGCATGCTCAGAAACACAGGCAGAGGCGGGACATTGCACTGCGCAGGAGGCACTGGCTGTGGCTGACGTAACAGCGGTGCACTGTTGGACGGTGCTACAACAGGCATTGTTGTTGGGGCGTCGGAATTACTGGCCGATGTCCTCGGCAAGTCGGTGTTTGTTGATTGCTGAGATGTGCTTGCAAGCAAGTTGGCAATGGCCGGCGGCAGCTGTGTAGACGCTTGTGTCGTGTTGGCTGTACTTGTCGTTGTGTATGTTTCATAGCTGACCTCACTGCCTAGACCAGTTTCCTGTCAACACATCACATCACAGTCTGCTACCATCAGACTCTCAGCTGTGTGTACACATGGCACATCATTCACAGACGTAAATGGCCGCGTGCCGTGGTGTAAAACTCAAGGACAATTTACACCACTAATGACTCTAATGCCGAGCACAGAGTACAGTACAAGCTCTGTGAAACTGCATCAATGTTGCAGTCCAGAGCTCCAGCATATCTGACAGGACTGCTGCATACTGATTTCTGACATTTCCTGTCGGCAGCATTTGCAGTCCGCCAGCTACCACCAGCTGTTTGTACCACATCATCAGTGTTATGTGTTTGGTCGTCGGGCCTTCTCAGTGGCTGGCCCCATGGCCTGAAACTCATTTACCAGACACTTGCACGATCCGACATATTCGCGCAACAGTTTACGGCATGATCTGAAAACTCTTCTTACCTCAGTTTATTAGCGTATACAGTGCATTAGAGGCTTTGTGATTATGTGCTATATAAATTCACGATTGGCACTGAAATTGACATCATGAACTCACTATGCTAACAACAAATGACATCCGACTCTGGCACCGAATAAGAAACGAAATTCATAAGCCTCCAGTGCAACTGCTGTGACTACTACTGCACAAAACAGAACAACAACATCCAGACAACAAACAACGTACGTCGTATAGTGGAATGATGCGAGGTTCGCAGAATTCAACATACTCAGATTCTGGTTCTCCGGCAGAGTCAGGAATGCTACAAAAATTCACAACTACTTCTCACTGATACTTCGCACATTTATTACACACTGCATAATACTTGCACAGCAGACATTTCAACGTTTTAGTCCACATTCCCAGCACTAATGCTAGATGCGGGCTATCACTACACACGTCACATGTGGTGTGGTTGGTTTGCCTGTTAAGTCTGTTTACTGTGAGCTGTGCAAAAATGGCTGAACCGATCGACATGCTGTTTGGAGGAGGGTTGACTCATGTCAGCCAAGGAACCACGTATTAGATGGATGTACTACACACAGACACCACATGGCAAATATGATTGCACAATCACGCTTGGACGTGATGCAAGCTGTTGCTGCTTTAGCTGTCACTACCTTTACTGTAACAACCTGTTCTTAGTTTTCAAATTAACTGCAACAACTCTAGATGTTAATCTCATCAATTACAACAACAGTAACAACAAATGCACATATTACACTATCATGCTATTTAATGTCATGCATTGCCACATGACACAACCTGCGATGTTGAAACTTTTTCTTTAACAACGTAACAATATTTGGCCAAATATCCTTTATAAACCCAACAGGACACATTAGAGACTTGGCAAAACTTCATTCCACTAAGTAATAACCACTAACCAACCACTATCACTTAACAGCAAGAGACCTATTAGAAGCAACTTACGAATTTTTGTTAAAGTAGAGAACAAGAAGAACACTTTGTTCACGTTCACGTTGAACGTCGCGTTCTTTGCTGTTGCAGCCCGGCACGGTGACTACAGTCAGACCAGTGATAAGTCGCGGCTTCCTCCACTACAAACATTCCACCAACAACAACTCAATGCCAGGCTGGGTCGGAGGTCACGGACTCCCAGCCACTGCCGACTTTGTGGCCTACTCGTAGACGTAAACACTGCTGGTTAACAAAGTTACTAAGGCTTTGACCCTTGCAATGTGCATTTGGCTTATTCACGAATGTTTCACGTCGCATGACACCAAAGTCAACATCTATGTTAGGCCTTTACTTCAGTATGCTACATGTGGTTAGTCACTGTACTATAACTATGCTACAGATAAAACTGAATCCATTCAAAAAAAACTTACTGCAGATCTTATATCAACTTACAGAATAATTTTTGGTGTAGTAGCTGTAAGCATGACAGATTGTTTCCTACTGCAGCCTAATAATGTTGACAGCACCATAACTTGTCGAAATCCATACAAGTCATTCATTAACTACTGTCATACTAATACTAAAAAAACATTTTAGAGAACGTGTTATAAAAGTCTGCCCCCAATTATTGTGAATTTTTCTTCACTAGTATTGTTAAAAAAATTAATAATAAAATAAAGCAATGAATTTTGGGATATATAAAAAGTAATAAATCACCTGTATATGTACTAGTTGTAATCTTCTGTTTCACTATAATTTTATGTTTTTATTGTGCAACTGTTTAATCTTATTTGACTGTAATGTGTATATCTTACTGTATTTAATTTTACCAGCATATAACTGGCTAGTGCCCTTTATTGCTGATGTTCTAAATAAAAAACACACATAAATTTATATTAGAAAGCAAATGACATAACTATCTATATCAAGTGACTAGTAATAAGTAACAGACTTCACATACTTCTTGTTTTTCAGTCATGGTGTCGTGAGCCATTCGTCGCACGTTCTGCATAACCTGTCTCTCCATCTCCTGCTCATGCTTTCGTGTTTCAGCAAAGTCTTTTGCTCTATTTACGTTGACTACAATCACAACAAACAACACACAAATGTGTCAGATGAACAAATGTACCATAACATAACTAAACAACTGTCCACAGAACATACAGAATTTTCCCTAGAAATAACAGCAATATTATATAAACATCGTAAACAGCCCAGACTGACCACGCTCGGACTCATCAAGCTGAAAGTAGAAATAGCTGCAGAGTTTAGATTCATCGACCCACGAGACACGCTTCACTTTCTTCTTCTTTGTGGCAGGTTCTGACGAGCTGTAAGTTGACGAGCTATCCTCAGTGGACATCTCTTCCGGCTGCACACTGCTAGCATCTGCATCCAACAATACACATCCATTAGCTAATACAACATTAACTCATCATTTCAACTCTAAAGCGAACAAACTGAGCAGAAAACAAATGGTACAATAATTGTTACTGCATAATACTACTGCAGCAGAAAACTTACACCAACACTAGGGCTCAGACCTACTGACTGGCTTCCAATTAATGCTAAACACATGGGCATCTTAATGATCAGAGAACACTGAAAGTTATCAGCAGTTATGAATGTTCACATAGCCATTTCCCACTCATTATATTTCTATACAGTCACACAGTGTCTAAAACACAGTACAAACTATGTCTTGCGACAATTTCAACTTGATACTTTATGACAGTAATATCTTCAGATCTTTAAATTGCAAATTATTGATTGGGAATTCCATCTCGAACACAGACATTCTTGTACATATATATTAACAGTTGGCGCAACAGTATTTTTTAGTGTGTTTTATGATTTATGTGTATTATGTGTCATTGATGTATAGGCCTAGTTACTTACTATTGTATTCATGGGCTTCGAGCCTGCTACTGAATTTAAATAATATTGTACCGTAAAAATCTACTAATGAACACAAAATGCACAATACATTTTCTCTGGAAAACTGGGTGAGTGGCTTTGTAAACGGTCAGCATTGGCAGGTTACACAAATGTTTTCTATGCCTTATCACATACACACAGCTGCATTCTCCAAAGATCAGTGGTATGTGGCATGTAAAAAACCTGCAGCAATTAGCCCAAGAGGTTTTCTTTTGTGTCAGTTATTGTGTCAGTCAAAAGTGTCAAAGTTCATCATTTAATATAAATGTTGAGCCAAAAAACTGCACTTTTCAATACACTACACAGATGCAACCCTTCAAGATAAAGAGAAACTGTTTCACCAATTATTCATAAAACAAAAGACTCAATGCATTTTATGCAGTGGTAAAATATTCTTTGCAAGTTAACTGAATCTTGTTTCCCACAATTCCAATGATAGTATTTTGGCGATAAATATGTAATATGTGAGATAATTTACTTAGATTTTCATTGCTGTGATAATGCTTGCTTGCATATTTATAAAAGTTCAATCATTTTCTATCACTCCCACAACTATGTCATCACTTAAACTTGATTGGTATATCTGTCATACTGCTAGCATAGCATCACATGGTAATGATAACATTATTAAAAAACTGCAATACATCTTTAGTCTTATGAATTCTCTCAACATCACCATGAAGAAACATTTAATTTTAAGAGCATATCAACAGATCTGACAACCAGTATCTCAAGACGTAGTTGTGCAAAAGCATAAGCAGTAAACCTTCTTCAGTTTTCATCACAACATCAGTCGTATCGGTGACTGCAGTGAGCTCATCTGCTGCTGCAGCAGTGTCTGATGATGTGCTCTTAGTGTCAGCAGCTGATCCATCAGACTTCACATCATCACTGACCTCCAACGTCTCACGATAGAACTGGTCCACAACACAACACAGTCACATCCTCGTTCAATTACACCACCAACAAATCAAGTATAGACACACCGTACTCACTTCTACACATGTATATCTGAATTACAATGGCACATTCAAATAATTTATTGTAAAAACTTCCCAGTTTACAACCACGCATAAGAGTGACAGTCAATAGCTCTAAAACAGCAAAAATCAAAATAATCGCTCAATTATTATCACATAACACATGCACACTAACATTTAAATCTGTCAATCACCGGGTTTAAATGTAAAACCCAGTGCATGTGTTTTGTGACTACAACTGAGCAATTATTTTCATTTTTGCTGTTTTAGAGCTATGACTCAGCAGTCGCTCTTACACTTGGTTGTAAACTGTGAAGTTTTTACCATAAATATTTCCTGTTTTATTGCTAAAATTTTATTTCAAATCTCCATCTTCACCTGTTGAAGTTATTAATTAAGTTAGGCCTAAGGTCTGAAGGCTAAATCTACACCACCATGTAAAATTTTGTCAAAATCGGACACACCTAGTGGAGATGTTGCAATTTTTTAATTTACAAGATGGCGGCCTACATCATCTTGCATAGTCAAAATTTCAAATTTTTAGTAACCAGTGAGGTTGCAAAGGCCAGCCCACATCACCATACCAAATTTCATCAAAATCTGTCAAATGACTGCAGAGTTATTGCATTTAATGGTATTCAAAATGGTGGTCAACTGCCTTTTTGGATTAGCACGATCATTGAAAATTTAGTCAAAACTGAAAAACGAGATACTGTGATTTTATGATTTTAAAAGTTACCAATATCCGCCATCTTGGATTTGTAAAAATTAAACTTTTGAACAGCTGATAAGCTCTGGAGGACTAATACATGTATGTGTGTCATCATGCAAATTGCGTCAAAATCAGCCAAGCAATTCTGGAAATATCACGATTTTTCAACATGGCCCCCATCCGCTATCATTGAAAATTTTCAAACTTTTGGTTTCCCACCAGGTTGGGAGGGCTAACATGCATTGTCATAAAACTTTCATCAAAATTGTTCAAATGGCTACAGAGATGTTGCATTTAACATTTTATCAAATGGCGGCTGTTCCCCCCCCATCTTGGATTTTTAAAATTAAATTTTTTGAGCAGATGGTAATCTCTGTGTGAT
>Ga0209782_1001625_pt1 | contig 11914 bp, 5 predicted proteins | sample WorMetmaBAHAMAS1_FD_187390 | JGI IMG/M metagenome (GOLD analysis project Ga0209782, IMG submission 187390) | Marine gutless worms symbiont microbial communities from Max Planck institute for Marine Microbiology, Germany - Inanidrilus... | ecosystem: Host-associated > Annelida > Digestive system >... | reverse complement strand
GGGGGGGGGGTATAAATTTTAACTAGTCATTCCAATTTCAAAATCAAAACACGTTAATGTCCCACATGTGAACAAAACATCTAGTAAGCTACAACCAGTAACCACATAAAAATTTGTAAGGTAGACTGATTTTGGGGGGTATATATACCGATATACCCCCTTCCACTCCCGTCGCTACGCCCCTGAACGAGTGTAATGATGAGCATGCAGAGCTGAAATAAGCTGGGTACCATATTGCCCCATGTCGAGTGTATTCACGAGGTGCTCGTATATCCCACGTAGGCCTTGAATAAACCACTGAAGTCTGGGACGTACGACTAGTGCGACGCTAGACTCGCGGTTACCTTCCCAGTCTAGACAGACAGACAGACATACTTATCGCAATTGCTTGGCACCGGTAACGGAAGGCGAAGTGATTTAGGTCCGGTTTTTCGACAGCAAATTAATCTCCCATTAATTTAATCCGGCATTAAATCCGGCAGATAATAATCAATTTACTCAGATGTCGGTGGAAAAACGACATCTGAGTAGATTGATCATTATCTGATGGATTTAATGCCGGATTAAATTAATGGGAGATTAATTTGCTGTGGAAAAACCGGCCCTTAATGACGAACACAGAGAACTAAGTCATACGGATTTCTGCGTGAAAAGGCCGACGACGATTGGTCCAATGAAGCCAGCGATCGTCGCTACAGTGTTGGTGACGCCCATCACCGTGCCTACAATATAGACACATCGATTTACTGATTGGGCCAATTCTATGGGGCCGTAGCGGTCCCCTGTGTCACGCGTTGTCGTTGTGGACATCAATTTTACATTGCCATTCACCAGGTGTCGCAACTGTCGCACGCCCCTGCGCTATAGCTATAGCTGGCTTCGGCTCATCTTGGTAGTGGTGTCGACAGTAGCGACACCTGGTGAATGGCAGTGTAAAATTAGAACAGGCGGCGTTCGGCGGCTCGCAGTGGCGAATGGGCCCAACATTTTTTAAATGCTTCTTGTTGATTCAGCGGATATATCGATTATAAATCCGGGTTCGCATTTATGGTGAATCGAGATTCGGATTTACGTGGCAAACTGAATACAACAGTGACGTAATATGACGTCACTGTTGCTTAACCGCGCTCGGCATATCGTCAGCAGGGACGTAACTGGCTATCAAGGGGTCTAGACCCCCTAGCCACCACCATGGTGTACTGTGTGAGATTTTCTCAAATTAGATGAGAAAGCTTCCAAGTAGTGGGGGGGGGGTTATTTCCTCCTCCTTCCCCCGCCTGGCTGCTGTGGTGTTGTGATTATGTCATGGCGAAAAATACATGGTACGTTTTGGACTCCCTCAGACGAAAATTTCCGGCTATACGCGCCTGATGGTCAGCGCAATACTAGACAAGACAGATTTTGGTCTAATCAGGATGTACTTTATGATTACAGAGCAGATCCCCATGGCATCAGGAACCGCACTATTGTAATGTAGTTACAGTATTGTTATGCATTATATACTAGTAGTTTTAAGTCTATTTCTCAGAAACGGAGGCCTTTGGAGGCCTGCTTCTGTATTCTCCATGTGATGTGGTGATGTGACTATGTTTCTTAACAGCTTTCAGAGCATTTTTGATTTAATGGCATTGCATAATGTAAGCTACTAAAGTTGTAATGCTTCAAACATTGTATAGAAAGTATAGATGGGAAAGAATCCAATTTTTTGGGGTTCGGTTCTGTTAGAGTTCTGTGATTACCAAGGTTTGGTTCAGTTCAGGTTCTTGATAATTTTTTTAAATTGGTTCTGGTTTTGTTCTACTTCTATGAAATGTTATGATCAAAAGTAAAGATAGCCTTTCCAGTGTTTACTGGTCGTCCATGCTGCGTCTACCTGCTCAAAGTCATCTGGGACATCAGTGTTACTTAGCCATTTTTCTATCTTCTCTTTAGTCACCCATTTGCTACTGTTTACGTTATCACTTGCACTTTCAGCCGTGACATAGGTAAGGCTGTTGCCTTACACATAGACTGGGTGTGTAAACATTAAACAATATATAATATCGCTCACTAGTCACTCACTACCACGTGATGTTGAAGCCTACTGTATGATCTGCCTAAACAACAGCGTGTACTTAACGTTTTCAGGATCATAACAAACAATCACAAATTTACATTAATATAACCCAGATAGCAGAAAATAACCAGATAGCAAAAAAATCAGAACCCCCAGTATCAGGCTTCGGTTCTGTTCGATTTCTTTTATTTATTCTGCTTTAGAGTTCGAGTTCGAGTTCGGTTCGGTTCTCTGAAAAAAAATGAGGGTTCTAGTTTGGTTCCGGTTCGGTTCTATTCCCGTCTCTAATAGAAAGTTGACAAATACAAAATTAATAGGCTAACTAAGGAAAAATATCTTAACTAGGGAGAACAATAAAAAACAAATACTAACTGATTTTCCACATTCTTGCGCTGTTAGATTTAGTAGTAAATTTGCAGTAAGATTATAATTAAATATCCCACTATCCATATCAGCTACACTTGGTCATTTCCTTCATTGAATAATGCTTCAGCAGAGTTCTGTCTGTCAGACACTTAACTCAGTCAGGTTCGTAGGTGCATGCTCACATTTTTGTGGCCTGCAATTTACCAAGCCCCGCACTTTGATGCCCACACTTTTCCGCCACATTTTACTCGTTGTCACATTTGCACCCCTCGCCCCTCAGGCCCACATTTTACCAAATGCCGTTACGGAATATTTGCAGAATCTAAAGTCGTCATTGTTGAAAAGTTCAACAGTAACTGATTATTATTTTACCAACGGCCGATCTTTGAGACTCGTCTGAGTACTGGTTGACTAAAATATGACGGGACAGAACGTTGATTTTGCAACTGGACAGCTGACTAGATGGTTAGGTAGACGACGTGGCTAGCTATACGATGGGGCAGACCGTAAAGAAAAGACTCATAGGCAATCAATGGACAATTTTTCACATACATTACATATTATATGTCATATTATATAACCTAAATATAAACCATAAATTGTTCTATTACAAGATGCAAACACAGAACCATTGCTGTTAGTAGCAAATACTCTGTTGTTGTATAGGGTTGTAGGGCTAGTGCCTGTGTAATTGCTCAATTATCTGGACAAGCCAGAAGCCATCTACATGCTGTCTGTTGTTGAAAAAGTGACTGCCAGTACAGATTTCCATAGCATGTGTAATGTATTTGGAAGATCAACTATTTATAATGGGATATCTAATCAGTGTCAATGCATATGAGTGACTTTGTGTGCATAATAAATGCAAATGTGCATTTGTGAAACTAGCACAATATTTTGTAATTGACAAGTAAAATAAAACCGGAGTAGTTTATTACGTGTCTGGGTGGGCATGACAGATGCAACAATGACAGTGACACTGTCCCATCCACAGCCGCAGTGCTGGTCAGCCAAGCGGTAGCCATTGTACGTTCACTGACAAACATGGCCGCCGCTGACTCAAACGGTTATGTAAAATCAAATTATATGCTAAACATCAATAATCGTCGAACTAAACATTACACTTATTCTTACATTCACGTGCGAACTTTACAAAAACTGAGCTAGTCTCTTTAAGCAATCCCACAATGCAGCCATGTTTGTTGGTGAAGCCAGTCGACGGCTTCAAAGGCTTCTGCTGTTCTAATTGGACATAAGTTGTCTAGTGAATATTTAATTAGTCTGTGGTCCCATCATCCAATCATATTGTAGTATGACTGTTTGAAAACTGTGATCCATGTGGTCACCTGACCATCTCATTTTTAGCTGCTGTACCAGCAGTTGCCTGAATTTACAATCCCAAACATCTGCACACTCGTCTATGTGTTGCTCGTTACTGGGTTGACATTTGCAAGCTGTCATAAGAACACAATGCAAGTGAGCATTTACTGAAGTTAGAAAACTTGTGACTATTTGCCATGATGATAATAGCCTATAATGTGTATTTTGTTTGAATATAGCAGTTATCACAAGTCTCAAGAGCATGATGGGTCGATATTTGTTGTTTATTTCTTACATCGGTACTGGGTTCAGGTATGCTGATCATTTATTTGTTTATTATATAAAACAACTAAAACATTAAACTTAATAATTTGTTGATGTGCAGTTTTATTGCTGGCTACGTGTAAATGTGAACAGTATGAACAATAATCACAAGTTAACCGTAACCATAATTGTAAATCTAACTAAATTTTAATGCTACTAAACCTAAACATTCACAGATTCACTCTGCATTTAATGTGGCCCACTGTGCATTTCCTGTAGATATTTATAAATAATAAGTTTATGGACATTTGGCTGATAGATGTATGGGCAACCTCATAGTGAAGTAGAACTTCTCATTACAATTAATGTGAATTGATGTTTATTTACATACAACTAACTTTCATAGTGAAATAATGAAATTGGCTTTCTGTTCTATTTGCAAAAGTGAAAGTGAAAGTTGGATTTCACTGCTAATATTTATGAAGTTGTTATTTGTTGTCAGTGGAATGCAGGTCCAGTCTAAACAGCCTGTGAAAACAGTCGTCGGTGTAATAAAGGTAATCTTACCACTGAGCTTTCACAAGCATTGATTTACTTACTTGCCGTGGCAGATTTCTACAGGCGAGGATGCCGACCTTGTCATCTAATCTGTAGCGTAAAAGCACTGAAGAGACGACAACGTTGGCAAAGTTTAGTAACAGAGCCTAATTTTGGGATTAGTGATGTTTTTGCAAGATTTTTTTAAGTATGCAGCTCCATTGTGTATTGTGATGCGACTATGCTCTACCTCCATTAAGTATCCTTACATTTTTTAGCCCTCTCGGCAAACTTGCAGAAGGGCTATATATTTTGCTTGTTTTGATTTTTTTCTTTTTTGTCTCTTTTTTAATGATTTCTTAGAGAACAATTATCTCCAGATCTGCTGGACCAATTTTCACAATCTTTTCACTGAATGAAAGCGTTTCGATGTCTCAATGGACGTTGCCATGGCAACCAATTTTGCGGGAAAATGGCAAACTCCTCACTTTTGTTGCTCTGGCATTCATAAACGGAATGGGATATAGCTGCCTTAGTGTGCGCTATAACAGCGTAAATGATGCCTCTATATCGTGTAAAAATTTTGTGAACTTTTTATGGTGAGTATTTGTGTAAAATAACATCAACACACACACACACATAGGAGCTGTTCTCACAGTTGCTTGTTAGTTTAAGTTTAGATTCAATGTTTTGTATTTTTTTGGTTTTTTAGGCCTTCTTGTTCTCTGCTGTTTGCTTTTATTGAATTAGGTGTAGCTAATTCATTAATGAAGCAAGTGATTGGCTGGAAAGAATTTAAGTGAAATGACTTGTGAGTTCAGCTAGCCAAGACACCGACCTATCCTGTCGTGTGCCCATTTCCACTTTTTGTTGCACTGTATGATCACAATCCACCAACGTTACAGACAGACACATGAACGGACAGACGTCTTGCTTGTAGCATAAATGCAACATGTGATTACCTATACACAGGGTGTGGCAAAAGAGTATCTCTTTAGAGAGATATTTTTGCATTTTCTCAGCAGTGGGTCAGCATTTTATTATGAAATTTTGCAGATCTATTTCAACATCAGAGTCTATCATAGTTGTATCAGTAGCTTTTAAAATTCTTCAGCTGTTTGAAATTTATAAACATCGCAGCACGCCTCCTTGCAATTTTTTGTAGCATCCCATTATGTGTGTTTGTGTGTGTATATTGTGATTAGAAAGCGATGCGTGACAGTCTATATCTAGCTAGTGAGCCGAAGGTTGTAACTTCAAGTCGAACTGACGCTGGAGTGCATGCGCTGTGTAGCACAGTCCACGCTGACCTACAACATCGGTCAATAGTCACACCAGTTAACTATTTTTTGGATTCTGTGCCTTTAACGTTTAGATTGTTGACACATTGGTGATTGTTGTTGCGTACCGCTGGTTAACTCGCCGTTTACTTATTCGCCATCATTCTATTTATAGACGCCGCACTGCTACAATTGAAATAGCTACAAGCAAGCAACTTCTACGTTGTAGCTGTGAGTGCAGCTGTTCTGAACTTAACAATATTGAATGTTGAGTATTGTAATATTAAACAGTTAAACTATCCAATGGTGAGTAAATCATTTGTACGTTCAAATTTAGTGACCGTCATGTGATTGTGTTTTGACCAAACAGCAAAGCAACCGATATTTGGTCATATTTACAGTCATGCTTATCAGAGACAGAAGACTATGATTATGTTGAATTGTGGCACAGAGGCCCTGGCCAGTGTGAAAATGATTCGGCACACACCGCACGTGGGGAGGAAGATCGAAGCCAGCGGATCATTGCAAATCCAAAATTGATCACCACAATCAAGGCCAGTCGCGACTGGTCGCATCGTTCAATAGCACATTCTTGCACGAACATTCGGCCACGGTGCGACCGGCTTTTTGTGTTGGTCGTCTGCGACCGTGAATTGCAGTGACCGATCCTCTATTTGCAACTCATCGCTGGTTACTAGTTTCTAAGTAAGTAAGTAAGTAAGTAAGACTATTTATATACGGCGCTATTTCACAGAAAGTCACAAAGCGCCGTAGTTAACGACCCAAAGGGAAAAGTCTTCAGACACCGCTTAAATCGCTTAAGAGAGTCACATTTTTGCAGTTCGATCGGCAAGGAGTTCTACACCCGCGGCCCTGCAGTAGCAAAGCACCGTTCACTGTACGTATTGTGTGCACGTCGAACGACGCACGTTAGTGAATCAGATGACCGGAGACGGCGTGGTCTGGAGTGAGAGACATAATCAGTCACACGTACTGTCACCCACTTGACTCTTTGTAGCCATACCGCTGTCCACTGTGTCAAGTGTGGTGACCTGCCGTGCTGAGAACAGCAACCAAACATGGCATACGAAGCTTCTGCATCTATCTGGAACAGTCATTTGGATCATCTACGTTCACCCTCCATCTCCAAAGGACAGTGTTTGTCCTAAGAACTCACCTCTTCTAGCGAGAATCGTGTGTTTATTCATGTATTAAACTGAAGTGAAGTGAGCTGTAACTGACTGCCAAGAATCTCGAGTAGTGATAGTGACGAGCCGTTATGTGTTTCTAGGAGAAATGAAGATGATGTCGATGTTGATGAAATTACGGCGGATCTCAACAGAACGTTTAATGATTTTCAAGAAGAGATAAAGTGTGCAGTATCTACATTGTTTACTGATAAGTTAATGTATCAAGTTGAGATTATGTTTTACTTGTGTGACGGTGATGCTATTGCAGGTATTAGCAGGATTCATTCAGGTCCTTGATAGTCCTTGAAGTTTTTTTTCTTTATTTTCAAAGCTTTAATAGTCCTTGAATTTCATCTGTAAAATCCTTGAAAGTCCTTGTTATCGGGGTGTCTAGAAATGTGTTAAGTAAGTACCATGTACAATGTTAGTTGACTTCTTTCACATTCAGATTTTACTAAATCCAGTTTCGCCGAGGGCTCCAATCCAGACCCCGGTAAGGAAGTTAACGACTCTCTTCCAGACCTCGTAGATGTTGTAGAAAGGTTTTTCAAAAGATCCTTGAAAGTTCTTGAAATATAGAGTCACTGAAGAGTGGGAACTCTTTTTTTAGCTATTGGCATGTGTCTGTGTGTCTGTCACAAGCTGATATTGTATCAAAACTCAGGAAGACAGTCAGTTCACCAATCCAACTTTAATGAAACTTTAATGTGCAGCAGGTAACAAAAGAGACAGCCATCAGTGTCCACAGTTTTTACATTGTTATGAGCTGTGATGTTTGCCTAGTGGTTAAGACGGAAGGTTAAATCAGACCTTTTCAGTGCTCTGTTGTATACAACAGTTGTGCACAATGATGTGCACATGCAGGTCAGCACGTCTCACAGTTGACTGTCTAGTTTTTTGTTTTTAGGTTTTTGTGTGGTTTGTGCTATCCTGGGTGACTCGATAGTCTAGTGGCTAACGCATCAGACTGGTGACTCAGTGGTCGCGAGTTTGAGCCCCGGCTGCCGCGTTTTCGAGTAACAACCTTAGGCAAGTTGTTCACACCCATGTGCCTTCATCACCAAGCAGTGTAATTTGGTACTGGCCAATGGGCGGTGACACTGTTTGGCTTGGAAGGTGACCGCAGGCCTGGCAGAAAGTAATGGCAGCCTACCGCCGCCGCCGGGTGGATGGTTTAAAGTCATTTATAAGCTGACTGCCTGTACACCGGGATCAGCTCCGGGCCCAACACTCGTTAACGAGTATGGGATAACTTTACCGTTACTTTGCCTTGTGCTTATTGTGTTTATTTTTGGGTCGGGTTTTGTTTTCTTGTTACTAGCAGTAGCCAAGAGATTGGCTGCGACGAGCGTCTCTAAGATGACCTGTTTTGTGTTGAGTGGGACGTTAAAACTTAACTTGAATCTTGCCATATGTCTTTTTTTGCCAGAAATTTTTGCCAACCTGATAATTGTTTGTTTCGTCTCCTTCAACCTTCTCGTAACCTAGCTGTGATCTCTCGTCTCCGTAAGTCTACTGTATACCCAATGCCCAGCCTTCTCACAAAAAAATATTGCTCAGCAATTTTCTGTCATTTTGTAAATTTTTAGTAGCCATACTTTTTTGTATTTTGTGTCTTTGTATTCTTTATATCGTATTTTGTTGCTTCTGTTTGATTATGTAACGTCCCAGCGCATTAGAGGTTCCACAATTATGCGACATACAAATTAATATTACATTACATTACATTGTAACTTAAAATCAAGTTTTAGTATCTTTAGAAACAAATTAACAAACTTGACTACTTACTTACTTACTCAGTCAATCATTCGTGAACTCATGCCACCGCTGTGTTGTTGTAGAATATTAAAGACGTTGCGAGTGTGCGATAATTTCCACTCTCGTCACCTGGTCAAACGACGCACTTATATCTACCGCATGTGTGTCCCGCGGCAACCTCATCTTGACTGGGCGTTGCCGTACCCGCCATACGAGCAGAACCGCAGCTGGCTTATTGGGTCTGCAACTCTGCATGATTTTGTGTGATTTTTTTTGAGTCTACGGTACTAGTTTGTTGCTTCATGGTGTTGTGGTTAAGGCGTTAGACTTGGGAACAGGCCCGCATCGTTTCCAGGCTGGAAATCTCAACAGGCAATTAAAGCTTGGTTTTTAGTTTTTTTTCAGTTTATGTTGGTTATTGTTTTTGTGTTTCTGATAAAAGATTGCTTGTGTTGTTTTAGTTTGCTTTAGTTTTAGTTTTTAGATTGCTTTGGTTTTGTATTAGGCGAGGTTTATTGTATATTATTTTGTGGTCGCCTCTCCTGTTTTGATCTAGTTTTCTCCACACTAGCCAACCGATCGTAGCTGGCTGCGAGTGTGCGACAATTTCTGTCTGGGAAGAGTCTTTCCAGAATAATTTATCTTATGTCGAGTGGGACGTGAAACATCAACACTGTCAATCAGTCCGATTCAATTCCTGACTTTCCAACTTTACTCTGTCGTCAACCAGTATAGTTTGACAGCAGCCTACACGGCACGACAACCTTGTCGCCGTTAGCTGTTGTTTGTTTACATCAACCGCCGGCGTCATCTGCACTCTACGTGTCGTCGTTGCTAACCTATCTTCAACAATCTGCTGGACAATGTGACTTCAGTACCTACTCTGTCTGCTTTCCGCCGACGACTGAAAACCTATCTGTTCTCTCTCTCCTTCCCTGACATTATACTGGACTGATAGACCTTACCTCACCGACGGTGGTTCCTGAAGTGATTTGTATTACTTGGACCACTATGAAATATTTTGATTGATTGATTGATTGTTTGGCTGTTCACAGGGCAATGATTTCTGTGATTTTCAGCCACTTTGCATAGATACAGTTGCTTTGTGGATACTTTGTGGTGTAACGTCTTCTGGATATTCCTGGAGATTCTGCTTTTGCAGACTTCAGTGACTCTAAGGTCACTAATAGGAAGTCGTACTTCATGAGTCAAATGCAGTCATTGGCATGCTGCTGTGGCTAAGTTGGCCTGGGTGAGTTCTTGTTAAGATATCGAGGTGGTTGCTTATTTAAAGGGGGTCACCCATCCCAGTTCTAACTGGGCTTGATAAAGAGTAACTTTATGTACTAAATACTTACATCAGTTAATCAGTCAGCTGATGTATTTTGTATACAGAGAACCAATAGATATGGACGTGGTCCGCGAGGCCGTGACAGTTCTCAACGGCAAACACGACTTCAAGGCTTTCACATTGCAGTCTCGACTGGAAGATCTGCCGGCAGAGTACTCAACGTGGCGTAACATGGAGATATCTTTGGAGCGTGGTACCAGCTTCCTCTCACCGTACTCGCCGCCATTCGCCGACCAGTTTGACTACTGGCACTTTGTGTACAAGTCACGGTCCTTTCTCTTCCGACAGGCGAGCTCCAAGGCTGTCATTATTTATGCAGATGATATGCGTTGACTACATTGATGCTGGTTTTTACCATGCAGTGCCATGTGAGCAGCTGTTGTCAGCCGCTAGAGTTGCACTCTAGACCGCGCCTCAGAAACTCTCACGGTCACCATTTGCATATAGTGGAGCTGCAATCATGATCAGCTGCAGCAGGCTTGGTGGACTGTCACTATGAGACCACGCATGCTCGCCTCAGTTGCCTGGGCCGCATCAGTCTGTACGCCCATCGTCTGGAGAGTGGCGGTCACCACCCTGTTATCTTTGATGGCTGCGGTTGGGCCGGGTAGTGGGCAGTGTAGCCATCTAGCAAAGCTGATAGCTGCCTCCATCGTTATTAAACGCCATCTCAAAACCCACCTTTTCCCTCATTCTTAACTGGCGCCACAAGTGCCTCTGCATCCCGCGTAGGACACTATGGCGCTATACAAATGTTGTATTATTATTATTATTATTATTGTACTAGCCAATACCCGGTCGCCCGAAGCCCCAGCTGACATCCATCTGCGTGTCTTGCTACGCCCAGCCAGCACCTCTGTGTGCATGTGCACAGCCAGCACATGGGCCCGCCCACCTTTTCTCAGCTATTGCTCAGCGATAAATGCCCACTCACCTGCAGCACAGTCAGCCTGGCACTGGCAGTAACATATGGCAATAACATCCGTCCGAACATGATATAGATTCTTTAGTTCTTTAGGTGACCTAACATTGTGCGTGTGGCTGGTAGGTGTTTTGTAGTCACATGACTGGTGTACCAAAAACTATCACAGTCAGACTCCGCTACGTTCTGGTAAGCGGCTGGTATACTAGGTCACATAAATTATTCCATATAAGGAAAGTTGGGGGTGTGGCATGACAATGTAAACAACTAACAGCCATGCCCTGATAGGTCCTGGCAGGCCTTGATAAACAAACCTTGTAAAAGTAGAGATTGACGTGTGTCTGTGTCTGTCACAGGCTGTTATTTTATCACATTGGCTGCATGGCTTGAGCTGGGTTTCGCAGACAATCTTCGCTGGATCTGTCAATGATTGCGTTGTTGGTGCAGGTGCGTAGAATGACCGGGGTGATAGTGGCGGCCGGTCGCGGCGTCATCAGTATTGACGATGTGAAACGGTTCACTACTGATCCTGATCAAACGACGGTCGATCGACCTGACGTCAATATCTGTCCAGCACACGGACTCTACCTGGCCAACGTCGAGTATAATGAGAAAGGTCTGTACAGTGTCATGGTCACTGCTTTCACTGGTGGCCCAGTGTTCGATTTGTCGGGGGAGTTGGGGGGGTTTAACCCCCCCACTGGTTGAAGATGACCCCCACACTTGTGACTGAAAATTTGTGTCTGGGGGGTCAGTTTCGACCCCCCCAGTCCAGATCCAGCATCACAGTTTGCTAGTTACTTGTGCATGAAACTGACAGTCAAAAAAAATTTCGTCCTGATTTGCTTGTGAAAGTTTTAGTGTTTAATA
>Ga0209782_1001624_pt1 | contig 11915 bp, 8 predicted proteins | sample WorMetmaBAHAMAS1_FD_187390 | JGI IMG/M metagenome (GOLD analysis project Ga0209782, IMG submission 187390) | Marine gutless worms symbiont microbial communities from Max Planck institute for Marine Microbiology, Germany - Inanidrilus... | ecosystem: Host-associated > Annelida > Digestive system >... | reverse complement strand
CACACAGACGCTACCAAACGTATTGTCGCCCCTGCTACGCGGTGGGTGCTGGAAGAGGCGAGTTGAAGACACAGAAACTGTGATAAGCTCAGCGGAGAAAATCGTCAGAGAATTGATACCACAGATAAGGCGAAGACAAGGCCAGCAGCAACGCCAACGGTTTTGTAGTCGGGGTTATGTGGAGGCGGGGTAATTCGTCCAGTTCGGTGTTCTCAGCGCGCCGCCAGTGAATGGTCGACGAATGGTCATATTTCTCTGGCACACGTCACTTAAAGTTGTGGTTTAATGTGCAACTGCTGCATGCATTAATTGCACACTAAACCACGTCAAACCACGTCGTGTTAATGCAGTTGCTACGAGAGGCAGTCAAAATGTTAACCCCTCCCCAATGTAATGCAATATAACAAAATCTCTACCCACCACCCCATCCCTGGCACGTTATGTAGTATGTGAATGTCCCCTTGCGACACCAAACACTTTGTACGCAAACTGCATAACAGAACCCCAGCATGCAGCATGCATTGATCCCGAGTGACTTTAACAATTAGTTTAAAGGTCAAGGTTACAGGGTTATGAAGTGAGATGCTGGCGTGGATATGCATGTTGATTTGACTGCTTATGTTTCTAGTTCCACATCCCGCAACGTTTGATGCGGACACCGTTACTTACTTACTTGTATATGCCACATGGCGTTTATATTTCACGATTCTACGTGTGTGCGTATTCGTATGTCGTTACGGCAGTGATTAAGTGGTGGAAACTGGCCGAAGGTCGAAATGCTTGTATATAATTGTAGTCATAGATCTCAGCTTTAGTATGTATGCAGCTAGCACTGCGTAGGCGGCGCACGTGTGTGCTCTAGCAACTATTAATTCCGCCTGTGCATTCCTCTATACCGTAGCCTACTTGTGAGAAAGTACTATGTTGTAAACTACGGTGCAAAGTCCACGAGCACGACACACACGACTTGTTGTGGACATACTCGCGAGGATGTCACGAGGATGCTACGAGGAAAACTGGTCCCGAGGAATTCCAGCTGATAACATGATACTCACTGCAAGTGTTTTTTTCCGTTTTTTTTCTCAATTGTTGAGCATACACGTAACGACAGTGATCGCAAGTAGTTTTCTTGTCTGTCCTCTTGTGCGTTGATTCTGAACGCTGCTTAGTTATATACGTGAACACCAGTCACAAATCGCACTCCCAGCGATATCACTCATATCACTGGGTGTCACGTGACCCGCCGCTGCAGAACATGCACCGCCCCAGCCCACGCCATCTACGCGTCTACCCACCAAATCGCAACATGCTGCAATTAGCACACACCGAAACGTCACGTAATTGTTTTTTCCGCCTAGTGTTGCAGCTAGTTTGCGCACATAAAGATGCCTACATACACCAGAGTACATGCGACGACAACAAACACGTCGTTTGGCAACTACAACAGTTCAATTTACGGGGCGGCAAGATGAAACGACGCCGTCATGCAGTCGTGTCTAATAATGGCTCGATGACGTGCCAACTTGCCGACGTCAACACGTCAACTCGCCGAATTGTTAACCTACGTAGAGAGAGGCCTCATGACCCTGTCCGTCCGTGATGCCGTCCGTGATGTGTCCGGCGAGTTTAAAACACTGTATTTTGTTTTTAGCAAAACTGAGGCGAAGAGATTGTGCGTGCGTACATCAAGTTGTGTGTAATTTCCGTCTGGAAACAAAGATTTTTTAAAACTAGATATGCGTGATGGCAGAGCCTAGCGTGTAGCCACCCGGCATAGTAGTGTCGCCCCACAGCGAATAGTAATGAAACAGACTAATCGCCGCAGTGCCTAGCAGTGCCGCCCCTTACGGAACGAAGTTGAACTATGCATAGTATAATGATTGACGCCTGCTGTACATATATCACGTCGTAAACTCCGGGGTCACTGAACCAAATTTCTGCACGATGTAGCTGAATTATTGCCCTTTAATCTTTTGAAAGTGGCTTCACAATCGTCTAATCCGTTGTCGAACGTCGGAACAATGAGTATACATGGTTCGTAGCGACGTCTGCGAATGAACCCTAAAATTAATTGGTTGCCATAGAAACGTCCCTTAAACCACCGCAAAACGAATGTCAGATTAATCATACCCACCCATGTGCCTACCAAATCTGAAAATTTAGCAAAGTATTTTCTGAGACATTTGGAGCAATATGCGGATTTTTTACGTATCGTCGCAAAAGTTATAATTTCTAACATCGCAAAGTCTGAGGTTACTGGATTGAATCTCACCAAATTTCTGCACAATACACAGAATTAATTGCCATGTTGCAATATTGGAATGCCAGCACAATGAATGAAGGTAGGTCGCCAATTTCGCCGATTTTGTCTCTAAAATTGGTTGCCGCGGCTAAGTCTGTTGAGGGATCGCAAAATAAAATACCACCTTATCAAGCCATCCAATACACCTACCAATCCTGACAAGAAGCTCTGCTATTGCAGAGGGATTGCGAGACCCGCGTGTCAGTAGAAATCTTGCAACTACCAATCATCCCATATAAAAAAGATTGCAATCGATAAATAGGAAATCACATATGGACAATCGAATGGCATGGTTGCCGATGACCTTGAGTTAGTTTGTAGGTCACTTTTGTTGTGTGAAAGCACCACGTGGTCCCTCTGCCATAGCAGAGCTTTTTTGTTGATGCACCGTCCGACGGCAACCCACCAACGTCACAGACACAAACAGAGAGACAGACGGACGTCATGTTCGTAGCTATGCACCACATATATACGACATGTCCCGGTATAAACCGTCGAATGCATTCTGACAGTTTGACTCGTCAGCGAGTTGACTTGCTACCGCTCAATACGTCCTCTAGGCAACGGCGTCGTCGTTGTCGAGTTGTTGTCTATTGATGTGTTTCATCTCGTGCTGGTCTGCAGGCGACTTGGTCTCGCCAGCTGTCTGTTTGCCGGAGTACCACTGTTCAATGTCGTCGATCGTCTGGGGCAGTGGTCGACCTAGCGTCTCAGGCAGCAGTAGTGTCAGCAGGCCGGCAGCCGTCGACAGTCCGCCGAACAACAGACCAGGCAACCACGGCAGCTCTTTCGCCTGCCACACACGTTCAATTGCCGCACGCAGTTATTATTTTCTCATGCTATATTAGCATAAATTCCACGTTGCAAATGTTACGAGTTGGAAGTCGCCAACGTGCGACGTTTTGTAATCGACTTAAAAACAAATTGTTTGGCAGAGCATATGGGGAACTGTCTTTTGCACCCTCGTTGGAAGAGAGGCACATAACTTCTTTTTATTTTGTTGAATGTTATGAGAACGTCGTGCATGTCGGACATATACTAACATGCTACGAGGATGTTGCGAGGAAGTTACAAGAAAACTGCTCCCGTGGAATTTAGCCTTGCATAATACTTAACAGCACAGCGACTAGACTGTGCAAATTCACACAGGCACACACGGACAATGCTATTCATTTTAATGCAGCCAACCTCATGCAGTATCCTTGATTAGGTTCGGCAGTGGAAAAATGGAGCGGAACAGTGATTATTATTCTCACCAAGAGCGACGTGAACGGAGCAAGCATGCCGCTGATACGACCAGCGAATGATGCTATACCAACAGCCTGACTCCTGCACCACATAATATCATGTCTGACTATACTTATTAGTCTCGAGAATACACTCTTCTGTCACGTATATATACATCATAATCACTCATTGGGCCCATTCTATCGGTCCATAACGGTCCCCTCTGTCACGCGTTGTCGTTGTCGTCGTCGTTGTTGTCGTTGTAGACATCGATGCGCAGGCGGCGTGCGAAGCGACAGTAGCGACACCTGGTGAATGGCAATGCGGCGTGCGGCGGCTCGTAGTGGCGAATGGGCCCAACATTTTTCAAATGCTTCTTGTTTATACCATTTATCTTCCGCACCACTGAAAATTTTCGACTAGCAATTACGGACTAAACTTCCGTCGTCGTTTAAAAACTCATCCACTTCGACTGTGCTATACCCTCACCTGATTCTTGACTGTTAGACTGACATCGTTACAGTGGTCCTTATAGTAATGTTTCATTATGTAGGCCAGTCTAAAAATATGTTTACTTACTTACTCAAACGCAATGGAGCACCGTTTCATCCGTAACGATATAGACTATTATAGGCAACTGATTTGATCTTTCACAAACAGCTACAGTTATATGAATTGTAGCATTCAGCAATTAATCACTTGACATATCTTTCTAACATGGAATACTCAGCGTTAAAAACAGTCAATAAACAAATTGTATCGCACAAAAGCAGCTAAACTTGGAGCTTGCTCCATATAATGGACTTTCATTTCCATGAAACATAATATAGTGTGTACATAATTTGATGCAAATGGTCAATGATTTTTTAATGATCGTGCTGTCAAAGTCAGACTGATAAGCAGGAAAATAGAAAGATAAAGTACAAAAAACAACGATAAAACTAAAATGCAAGCTCAAGCCGGTGCAACGATAAGTGTATAATATAGTTTGCAAAAACAGAACTGAGTGAAACCTCAGCGTGGTTGGAAAGATTTCGGGGGCGTAGAGAAATGCAATGGCAAATGCAGCTGATATGGCACACTTAGCGATCATGCTGAATGTTATTCTCACAGAAACTAGTGACACGCTGTTTCCTGGTCACAAAAAAAACAAATGCGTGCATACTGAACAATAAGCAGATAATCTAAAGGAACGTCACCGGGGCCATGACCCTCTTACATGTTAATAGCTCCCCCTTTTCAGGGTTAAGATTCACTGTGAAATAGCATACAACGTTAACATTCCGGTAAATCAGAATTATCGGTTGTTTTGAGCAAAGGAGGACACAGCGGAAGGCTTTGCTCAGATCTAATGGGGATCTTACATGCTCTTTATACACTTTAACTGGATTTCAGAATTAAGGCATAGGAGGGAAAAGTGGAGGGATTTTAAAACACAAATGTTCACCATAGGAAGTTAGTAGTCTATATTGTATTTAGGTAGGAATTGGGAACCAACATACAGTAGGAGCAATGCCAAGCTAATATTTCGTCCCATTACTGAGTAAACGTTAAAGTTGATCAGAGTGACGATGTTAAATTGTATAAACAGTTTTTAAGTCAAAAAGTCATAACATGTGTCACAAATTATGTTATTAATGAGTTGTAGGCCTAAATTATGAATTCTTATCTTTGACAATTGTCTCAGTATTATAAATGGAGATTATAATTTGAAATGTTTATATTCTGTCAGTTACAGGCCATTGTGTACAACTGATATTAGATTATTTACTGCTATAACAGGCTTATTGTAAGCAATTTATAAGCATATAATGACTACTGTATGTTACCTGTATGCTCTGGAATCACCTGTGACAATATGAGAGTTATACCAGCAACCGCATAATATGCAATTAGTGATTTTCTTCTTCCAAATCTAGATCAACACAGTCACATATTAATTTATTTAGTCCTATCATATTTTGCTGTATGTTGATCTACACATGACTCAAAAGCCTTGGTGTTCACTTATCTGTGTGGTCGGCAGACAACCCATACCTTTAGCCTGTCATCTTGTCTCTGAAATATAGTAAACTGTACCGCAAAGCGTGTAGTCTGTGTGGTTTTATTTACAAACCGTGCTTCTCTACAAATTTGACGCAATTGTACACCAACTCTTCTCAAACATACAAAAGACTTTTGCATTAAATTTGGAACATAACAAGATATCAGTTTAAAATACATAAATATATAGCCCTTTCGGCAACTTTTGCCGAGCGGGCTAAATTACATAGCGCTGGCTGACTGCTTATGTAAGTATGTGCCTTACTTTTGCGTGGTAAAGAATGCAAATATGTAGGCAGGAATCTCGACAATTCCACTGATGAAATTGTTGACATACAAGTTGCCAGCCAGTTGACCAACACTCAGCGACAGTCCATAGTAGACCAGGACTACTACCATCCTACAAAAATGTGAACAAAATTATTCACCACTGTTGATGTACCATGACAAATATTTCCTCATACACTGATTTTAATGGGTCACTGGATTCCCGTAGCAATAGAAATAAGATTGTTACCAAAATAGGAATAGGATAATAATGGAAATTAGTGTGATGGGAATGGAAGTAGCATTTTTCCAACAAGATTCCCATTTAATAAACACTAGATGTACAAATTGTCTAGGTTGTTAATAGGAATGAAATCATGTGAATTGACGAAAATAGGAAATGCAACATTATTTTGCACACTTGCAGTGTAGCAGTGCTTTATAACATTTCAATAATCCATATTGTTAACCATTTCTTATGATGACTCTTCAAACCTACAGCAAAATGCCATATTTTATGGCAATAAATTATTTACTCTTGCTTTCACTTTTTCGTTAGGGAAGTATTGTTCTTCTGTTTATTTTTGTCATATGTTTGTTGGATTGGATGCATTGGTTTATAAACTCGCCTAATTCTCCGTAGCTCTGTATGGACAAAACTTGTTATCCAGTGTTATGCATAGAAATGAAGATGAAATATTCAGTTCATGCGACAGTAAACGTTAGCAAACGAAGTTATTTACCACAAGATCACCATGCAAAACATGTTGACAGTCAAATGGCGGTTTCGAAATAGATCTAGCAACGTGTAGCGAGCACTTCCGTCTTCGATTTTCTCCAATTTTCTCGTGTTTCTTACGATATGAAATCGCTTAAGCAACTTTCCATTTGTTTTAGTATCATTGTTGGCTATGTGGTCGTTTGCTGCGTCACTTATGTCAGGCTGGGCAAGTATCTTGTCAGGCATCGTGACGTTGTTCAACTTGGCAGCGTTGCGGATGATATGTTCTGCCTCATCAACTCGGTTGTTAGCACATAGCCACACTACAGACTCTGGCAGCAACCTGCGCATTAAAACAACTCTTTTTGATCAATTGTTGCCAACACAGTGCATTAACATATAAAGGTACGAAAAGAGCATAATACAAAACTGTATCAAAAGATCCAAACCAAGTCATACTGTGTGAACGGCAATCACAAAGTACGAGGGCAGTCTTTGACTGGAACTGTTTGTAAAACGAGCGATTCCTGCATTATCTCATCAGAGTAGTATTAAAATATCGATTCAGAGTTCTCAACTAAGTAGAATGCCTCTTTAAACCCGCTCGGTGGTGGAGGATACCACTTTTGGAACACAGTCATTCAGGTGCTGTTGGTGAGCATAAACTGATGACCAGTGTGCAGTGGTGTGGTGCAGCTGTATGTCTTTGTCGTGATGATGAAACTGATTGAAATCACATTTAAGAAGATACAATACAATATTATATTGTTTTAATGAAAAACCGACAAAATGCAACTTGAAAATGTTCAATAGTTAATCCTTTTGACTATATGCTGTCATTGATTTAGTGATTTCACTTCATTACTTTGTGTACTCCAGTGCATTAATAAACATTATCGGTAAAAGGAAAGGTATGACTGAATTAATTTTAATCATCAAGGTAAATTACGTCAGTACAACGTTATACATAATACGTTAAATAGGTGTATTTGTAATACCAGTAGAGCGGTATGCTTAGGAGACCAAAAAGACTGATGATAAGCTGAAGATGGACCCAGTTCTGCACAAGATATGCCAGTAGTGCAAATAAGCACATAGCAACTGCCCAGAAGTTTCCAACGAGAATTCCAGCAAATGTGCGATATTTGGCAGCGAACAATTCGCAGATCATAACAAAACATGGCACCGTCATTCCCTGATGATAACAAATCGTAATTAATGTTTATGCTGTTTATTTTTTATAATAATGCCTTTGTAATTATGTGATATAAAATTGTTTATCATGGAAAACTGATCCAACTGAAGCTGCAAAAACATCTAAACATTAAGCTTATCAAATGGCATTATGTCTCTCTACTGTACAGCCGTTATGGGGCTATGGTAATAATTAAGGGCCTGTAAGAACATCGAATTTTAAAATGGTTTCACATTCAAAATCTTTTATATTTCATCAATATCTAACTTTCCAGTTTGGGAGAACACAGTAGATCAAAATCTTAAATTTTTGTCTTATAACCCAATCATGTCACAAACATAACTGCATCTTTAAATGATTTTGTGTGAAAATTGGTGTGGGAATCCTGTGTGTTGGAGACCAGAAAAAAACGAAATTCATAAATGGCTGAGTAAACAAAACGATTCACAAAGTTACACATGTGTGAAAGAAAAACCCCATATCCTATGGCAATGAAATTTTGCAGGGTTGTAGTCATCCAGACATAATCACCTATAAAAATTCCAGTGACGATTAGCTAAAGAACTTTGAGCAGTTGCCCTTACTCTGTGACATTACAACACAGCACTATCACATTACTGGTACCATAGATGATGCCAACCAATGCTGTGCAATTATAATAACAGCATTGAACGTTCTTCGCAGAATTTTTACAAAATCTGTATAACGAAATAACTTGTAAAGGTAATTTTTATTTTTAAATCCAGTGGCATTGGTTTATATTTATCTGTTATTTATTAGCAGGAACAAAGCGATACAAACTCATTAGTTGGAGAACATACTTGAGTTAGCATTCCGCTAAAGAATCTGAGAATGGTAAAGATGTAGTAGTTCAGAGCAAAAGCGTTGGCAACACCAACAACAACCAATGCCCACTGACTGAATAGAAAAACCGGCTTACGACCGAACTTGTCTGCTAGAATGGTGCAGATCACAGCAGAGAACATGTAACCAACAGTGAAGATTGTTTGTGTGAGGTCCTTGAGATATGCACGGTCACACACCAGATCCCACTGTAAACATAAGATCGCGCAATTATTTGACTCAGAGACATCAAACATTGTAAGGACTTCACAATATGCATTAAAATATGGAAGTCTTATACCTATGTATATATCTGGAAGCTGACAAATAGCCACGCGCCACTGCAAGCCAAAAAAATTGTCTAAATAATCGGTTCACCTACAGGCTCTTAGAGGCCTTGCGTGTGTTGTGTATTCTTAGCCTGCTCTAGTAATTGTACAACGTTATACTCTATAAAACCAAACTTTGGTTTTAACTCAGCTTCAAACCAAGTAAAACTTCAGTTTTAAGAAAAAGATAAAGCGGCCCACTTTTGAACATGACAAAGGAAGTCAGTAAGAAACCTGGGCTGGATCAACAGAAAGAGAACAAGTGCACACAGGCCTATATGAGGGAACAAAGTACATGTACAATTACCTCTGAGACAATTGTGGGGCCGATGTCGCCATAAACATACTGCCACTCAGTACACTTGGTCGTCTCATTTCTATCTTCATCAACGTACACGTGACAGTCGTCGTATGAACCATCCTCTTTCAGTGGTATCGTCTCATTGATCAGTGCATCATCTGGAATGCTGCAGTGATACTCTGGCCACGCCCCTTCACAGCATATGCATAAGTCATGGTGTTATTGGTGTCAAATCCGTGCCTCTTCCATGTGTCAGTTTAATCTTACACTCTACTTGGGTTGCCTGTGTCGTAAACATGGTGCATTATGGAAAAACAAGAAATTATCCACAAAAAACGAAAGTGCACAACATATTGCAATGTAAACAGAGCCATTGCTATGAGGAAAATTAGCAGAAAATCTGATGAAATTTGACGTGTTTTATCTGAGAACTGTTTATGTGCAGACATGCGTGAACACATAATTATATATACACATACTGATATCCTCATCTCATTACTAAACACTCCTACTGAATTGACAATTATTACTATGTTACAAGCTTCAGAAACTAGATGATAGACGAACTGGCATGGCTTGTACACTAGCCAGTATAGATAACTGCAGATTAGCCTACCTTAAAACTCAATTTACTATGTTACGAAAACGATCTTGTGCTTAAATGCAGCTTTAGCCATGATCGCCAACATTGTAGTTCAAGATGCAGGCTATTGCCACAGATTTACAAGTACTGTCGTTTCTCTCTCTGTACTGGTCACAATTATGAAAGCCACGGGGCAACAGAGTGTATCCGCATAGCGTTGCGTGGTAAAAATGCGCACGATGAAAATTTTATCACTTGGATATACATTGTAGGTATTAGTTGTGTACCGGTAGGCCTAAACCGCCTAATATATAACACAAGAAGCATTTGAATAATGTTCGGCCCATTCGCCACTGCGAGCCGCCGCACGCCGCTGTTTTACATTGTCATTCACAAGGTGCCGCTACTGTCGCACGACGCCTGCGCTATAGCTATAGCTATCGATGTCCACAACAACAATGACGACAACAACGACAACGCGTGACAGAGGGGACCGCTATGGCCCCATAGAATGGGCCCAAATAGTGTGAGTTGTAGACATGCAGTAGAGGATCTATGTTGACTGACCGATGTAGTTGATGGCAAGTATGTGAAAGCAAGACGGAAAGCCAAGCGCGATGCCGGTCATCGTGAAATGACGTATCTGCCATCGTCCGATAATTCCCAGCTTTGCGAGCGCCTCGTCAACCTCCATTTCTCACTGCACCACCTTCCACAGAAACAGAAACGACACCATTGACACTCCGTTGCACATCGATATGGTGCAACCACCTAGCGAATGCTTCTGAAGCAGCGCCGGCAACAGCTTCTTTGCAGTTTTGGCCACTTCTGGTGGCCATGTGCTGCAGTGACTGGTGAGTTTGACATCCAGCGTTGGGTTTTCTTTTCGATTAGTGTAGTATAGTTTCCAAAATGCTAGAACGCACCGCTTTTAAGCTAGAAGCACGGGACACAAAGACAGACAGACAAACAGACGGACAGACTGATGGATGGCAGCATTGCTTAATGCCCCCATGCTATATATGGAAAATAATAATGAAAGCATTCATAAAGCTGCTGACACATGTAAACTAAAATAAATGCTCTAAAAACTTGCAAAATTTTGCAAAAACGTTTGCGAACTTTTGCAATATTTTAGCATTAGCATATTGTTGCAGCCAATCACGTCGGCGAAGTGCACGTAACTGCATATTCATAACATGGAAACAAGGCCAGTCGAGTACCAGCTGCAGTGCATTTCGATTGTCAGAAAAGTGCTAACCGCCACGCTTCGTTGAATGATATCTTTTATATTAAAGCTGCCCTACAGACCACAGTACTGCAAATGCCTCAAAATATGTACAATCCAATGATACATAGTGTATACATATAATAGACATAATTGGTGGTCTGTGTAAATTTGAAAACAAAAGAACAACAATTGCAGTAATGGAATTCCTACGGAACAATTAGTTTAAGGAATCCGGAGAAGGAGAGAACGTCATGAATGACGTCACACAGGCATCAAACAAAGTTAGCCGGGAAAAGTAATAAAAATTGGCGATTAACGTTGGTCTGGAAGTGTTTGCTACCCGTTTGGAGGACCCTTCAAAAGGGTACCCTGCATTAAACACTTCACAGGTTCACAGGTTCAATTGGTGGATGGACCACATTAATTTTTAAGCCGGTGAATACTTTTCTGGCAAATACCTGCATATGATTTTAGCTTAATCATATTGTTTTAGAGTATTTTGACAGAGGTGCTGCAAACTTTTGCAAATTTTTGCATGTTTGCAAAAGTGTTTAGACCATTTATTTTATTTTATTTTACACGTGAAAGCAGTGTAACAGTGACGTCACGAATCACGCCACAACGCCGCAGCGTGGTGTACGTCATGAATATGTATAGGCATAGTTCCCTGCATTTCGCCGACGTGACTGGCTGCAAAAGCTTTTGCAAACTTTTGGCATTAGCATATCGTTGCAAACTTTTGCAAGTTTTGGCAGCATTTATTTTATTTCATTTTATTTTACGTGTGTGAGCAGCTTAAGACACAGAATGCTATAAGACACAGTGGCTCCGGCAGTCACTGGGGAGACAGCACTGCTCAGGGCTGGATTTAAG
>Ga0209782_1001623_pt1 | contig 11916 bp, 9 predicted proteins | sample WorMetmaBAHAMAS1_FD_187390 | JGI IMG/M metagenome (GOLD analysis project Ga0209782, IMG submission 187390) | Marine gutless worms symbiont microbial communities from Max Planck institute for Marine Microbiology, Germany - Inanidrilus... | ecosystem: Host-associated > Annelida > Digestive system >... | reverse complement strand
ATGCTCCGAGCGACGAAGACCAGCGATCGACCGAGCTGCCGCGTTAAGGACGGACTGGAGACGGTTAAGCAGGCAGGCCGGGAGGCCAGCCAATGTCGCGTTGCGTAATCCAGCCGCGATAGAACAAGGGCAACAACCAGTGATTGATAAACAGACGACGGAATAAATCGCCGAATGCTGCGCCGCTGGCGCAAGACTGCAAAGCAGCCTGCGACAGACCGCTGGACATGTGCTAAGCAATAATAAGCAATAATAACAAGTAGCTGAAGAATTTTTAAGAAAAACTGCATCACAGGAAGGAAGCAGATATCTCATCGGGGAAAATTTAATGTAAAACTAAACTACACCAGTGGCTGATTAACCAAAAGGCACTGTTGCTTATATAACAACTTACAATAAACCAATACAAGTTGTAACCCAAGTTTAGTCGCCTCTTGCGACATCCAGCCAGAAAACATAGTGGGGCTATTCTCAAAGGGAAAAAAAGAATTAAATAAAAAAGGAAAATATAAGCAAGAATTACGCAAGTTACAATAAACAAAAAAAGCAAGTGATAAGAAAAACACGCACACACACACACACACAAGCAATTTATATAGCACTAAAATCTACAATGTTTCTACGGTGCATTGGGCCCCGGCGTCTGCATGGAGTTGACGCCAGACATGGCAGAAAGACAACGGCAGCTCACCGAAGCAGCACATTGATACATGTATCAGGTTGATGATGCAGCAAAGCCATCAGCACCATACAGCCGTACGTTCTTGTACGACCGTCACTCGAACAAACCAGTTTATCGGCAATTACATCAACATGTGTCATCTGCAGCAACACGAACACACACTGTGTAACTTTTTCGTTGCAATTTATGTAAAAATCGAAGGAAACGGCAGTCAAAAGATTTTCAAAAACTGCCAGTGACACATTAATTAACTAAATCATCTCCTTAAGCTACACCACGACTATGGTGGTTACAGTGAAAACATTATAATAGTCCCAGAATTTATGGCCTAGAGTTCATCAAAAATGATACTGGGCTTGAGTGCGGTGCTTCAAATTCCTGTACTTTCACACCTATCCACAGGAGCACCTCATTTATGCCTATCTACATGACGTGTGTCAATAAGAACAAGAGATGAGATGATTGCTGAACTGCTATTTAACAAGTCTTTCCTCTGCAAAGATTTCAGTATACTTAAAATCAAATGTAATAAAAATCAAAATTTTAATGCAAAACATTTATGTCACAGAAACAACACAATGCTTAGGATAAGTCAAACCGTTACCACAGTCAGCTAAAAATGTCACAGAACTATGCAAAAGAAGAATTAAATAAGGCAGCCATACCAGCGTGTTGGCATTTGAGTGAAATCGTGCAAAGTTGGACAGGCCACGTGCTGCATGTCTCAGAAACTCAACACCAGAATAAGAAGGCACACTGATAATGTCGCATAATGCCACCAGATGGCGTGTTAGACCTCCCTACCACATACAGGAAAATAGCTTTATGATCCTCTCGATAGAGCAAACCCCGATTTTTAAAAACTCATAAGGCAGCTGCAATTATCGTGACATTTTCAATATAGGTAAGCCATGTAAAGCTGTCTCAGCTATCTGCTTGCTTAGCAGAGCACTGACTCAGTGTTGAGATTAACTTATTACGAACTTATTACAAACTGACACAATACAAAAACTGTCAAAACAGTCTTCAACCCAGTGTTTGTGAAGCTGATCTCCTCAATTCACTAGAGGTATTCATTCCAGCAGTCTTATAGCATATTTAGATAGAAAAACTTACTAGAAATGTTGGCAAATATTTCCCAACCACATGGCCACCTATTCGTGCGCACCAATTGTAAACTATATCTACTTCATTACTGATAGAAATTACACAAAAGTTCCCAATGCATGTGGATCTTGGTTAATCTTGGTGTGTGTGGTCATAAGAGACATAACACAACATCTTTTAGAAGTGAAGCAATTTTACATGCTACACACTACAGTTGTTGTAAGATGCTTAGTCAACTAAAATCGATTAAAATGACATGTGGTTATCCATAAATTGACGACGCAATTTTGTCGGATCAGTGATCGGTGGGTTTCACTTCATTTCACAAAAAAAATTAACCAATTAATCATGCAAAAATCAATTAATCAGCGACAGCTTAATATACATGCAACAACAGCAGCACAGAGCCCATCTCAAAGAAACTTTACTATGAGAAGCTGGTGGTCAACAAAAATTCATAAAATTTAAACTAAGTGTCATATATTCAAGTACGAAACTAAAGATGTGTACCTGTGATACTTCATCCACAGCAAGATTTGCTACGAGACAGACGGCAACAGTAATAACATCTTCACTCTCCGACTCATGCTGTACCAGTAGATCAGCCAGAGAACTACCATTGTATAAATCCTCCTACAATCAATCATCCTAATATTTTCCTAAATCCGCAAAGTACGTAACTCACATAATTACACACCAATAGAGTTCTCGTTGAGCAGTACACTGCAGCAGAAAAATCTTAGTAAAGTCTGATAAATATCTTTTATTGTATAAAATGCAACTGAAAACAAAAGTGATTATTTGAGCATGTAGGTAGAAAGAGCAACACTGATACACATGCAACAGTCAATTAACTTCTGTAAACTTCAGTTCAGCTGCTGTAAAACTGCCTGTCATACCTGAACTAATCGATGTCGGCTGTGAGTGGTAGTTAACGAGATCTGCATCAGAATCCTCAGAGATGCTTCTTTGGCCTTAACAACATTCACCAAAAGTTAAGCAATTAATACAACGTTCCAAAAAATGGGAGACACCAAACTCATGGCAGTAATTCAGTCAAACCTTAACAGATTTTCAAAATTCTTGCAATGTTAGATATGCTAATAAATTGTAGTAAAGCAATTACTAAAGATCTCTCACTACACCTTAAATGTGTCGCTACATTACCTTGTAAAATGTTAATGTCAGAAAACTGAAGTGATAATTTGAAGCAGATATTGTAATTAACGAAAATTCACAGGATATTGTGGCGATGCTGACGTGTAATGGGAATTTTTAAACTGTCAAATAATTACAAATTTAGAGCTAAATCTACTTCAAAATAATTCACTAAGTTTTGGGCTAGAAGGTTGTCACACAGCTAGATGCATCAATGCAATGTCTTGCTAAGAGATGAAGAACTCGCCCGCCATGACATACGACGGACAGTCACTGTTGTAATAACTTTAAATAATGAAGACACATTGATGTTAACTCCATAATTATGACAAAATATCAAGCTGGCATAACCAATTCACTATGTGTCGCCCATAGCATGTGACTGAACACTGTTGACGAGCAAAGGTGCTTTGCTGCATAGGTCCGCACTTATTGCTTATTGCAGGTGCATACAATTGATCACTGCATGAGTTCTTGGTAACAGTGCTAATATCTTCATGTCAGTGAGTCAAATCATGATAAAATCATTGGATTTTTGATCCACTGTGTTCTAAGCAACTGAGTCTTATATGGTGGTTCAGTACATTTAAGCCTTAAACACAGCAATTTTTCAACAGAAATATTTCACAAGGTGATGTAGCAACACAATGAAGGTGTGGTGTGATCTTTAATAATCACTTTACTACAAATTAACTAACTTAGCAGCCTGTGCCACTTATCTCCAAATGTTCTCTTCTTGAATAATGCAGAAAGAGACGACCAACTAACTCAGGTTCAGCTGGAAAATGGCCACTGAAATCTAAATAGGTAAAGTCAATCGTTTTTGAAACTACAGTAACAGAAAACTAAAACCACTTTCCTATGAAATAGTAATTGTATCATTGAAATGTTATATACACGTACATTTTGATGCTGGTCATGTTGCTTTTGCAGATGTCAAAGTTCTATTAAAGAAACAACTACAACTACTACCGATGAGTCTTTTGATGTTGCCAGAGTAAGTAGCTTGATGAGTGTGCTGCGTCGCGACGTGTCGGTCAGTGCGTCGGCAATGTGATTGCTCTGCGGTGAGACGGCAGCGATGCAATGCAGTGCAGCAAGTCGAACAGCATCGGGCGCATTTGACTGGCACAGAGTGAACAGCGTGTCTACCACGCCTTCGCCTATTGCTTACAAAAACAAAACACACCACCGTTATGCTGATCTGATCCCACAAAAGTACAGCAGTGCAAAAAATCAGTTAAAAAACAACTGCAAAGAGATAACTGAAATGTCAGAAACTGATGTACAGAAATGCCTTCAGAGCAAAGAATGTTACCAAACTGACAAAGAAATTACACTGCGGCTTGAAATACCCATTATCTTGACCGGTTCACTTGTGCAAAGGATACTAAGCAGACTGATAATGTTGACTGTGAGTTCCGTCATTGCGTCGCAGTCCGCATCAAGCAGCATTCTACTCGCATTTACAGCATCACTTGCAAGTACTTACCATCAGCACTGCGAACATGCATCACATCAGTATCACAATTAATAGTTTTAACATGGCCATTCGTTTTTGTTAGAATTAGTTTCGTTTTCTTTTTTAAATGTAAAATGTCGTAAATTTCAGCTAACTGTGGCAACAGTTCAGCCGAACTTATGACTTTTGTTGGTCAAGACTTAGACTAAGAGAACTGCGTGATAATGAAAGAATGTACATTGTATGGCATAAAATCAAATGTCCTCACATACATTGGTCTGCGTAAGAAAAAAACAAGAAAATTTCTAGTTGCATAGCAAATGCTGCAACAGTCAGAAGTGACTCAGAGACAAGCAACAGAGAATTCCAGATGACTACAATCGAGCCTATAAAGTCTCTGGCTCTCAATAAATGACAATGAGTATAGTTCTTGTTCACTAGAGAAACAGCATCATATATCAGCAGACTTCAAGGCTTTGCTAGCAAAAGACGATGCCCATCAAATGATGTCAAAGCACTGAAAGCAAATATTTTTTTTTAAATTTAAAAAACAGGTAAGTGAAATACAATTGATACAAACAGAACAAAATCTAAATATGTGACAAAAATTGCAAATAATCAACTAATAAAGATGCTAAAGGCAGGCATGAAAGCAAAACCTGTTGAGAGTGGTTATCACGCCGACGTTAGCCATATATGCATGTAATGTTGGGTGTGCCGCCAACTCAGAAAGTGACTTCAGTACAAGATTCTACAGCAATATAAACTCGACTGCCTGTTCCACATTTTCAGACATGAATGCAATGCAATAAATCCCATTAGTATTGTTACCATGAAAAACAGCCAGTAAAATAAATTCCCCAAAATATATTAAATAAGTAAGTTAAAAGCTTTTTTTTAATTACATACTGATCGGATGGGTTGCATTTACGTCAGAGTTTTCTACATTATATCCTCATAAAACTGACACTCCTAAACAGTCATTTATTACTAACTGTCAAACTACAACTACATAAATTAAATAGCAAAGATGCTGTTGAACCATACAAGGGGAGCAGTATTGAGCAAAACGTATCACTTTTCACAGACTTACAGTATTACATAATCAATGTGAAACAAAACAAAAATACAGCAAAGTCCACAGCCCTCTAACAAAAAAGCTCCGGTAAGTTTGTAAGTGAAGTGAAGTAAAGTAAACGGAGTTTACAAGTTAGTTAGTTGGTGTTTAACGTCCCTTTTCAGCACAAATATATGGCTATATCAGGAATGAAAGGTCGGGGGTGGAGAGCTATCCCAGTATAGGAAGGCCATCGATATATTAACCTCAACCCTTTTTATTCAGCAGCCACCCAAAAAGGGAAATGGATCAAGAGGCTCATTTAAATTATTACACCAGCGCCGATAACAGGGAGAGAAAACTTCACACCAAAAGACAAAAATAAATCAAATACAACACAAATAAGCATGCATCCTTAACAAAAAAAAAACCATATAACACAAAATCAACACAAATAAAACTAAAGCGACGTTAGTCGCCTCCTACGACATCCAGGCATGGAAACGGAGTGGGATAGCAGTTCACAAACATGTCTCACTGCTATGAGAACTCACATCACATATCATATTGTACAGTGTTACCTGTCACTTGGCAGAGTTGACATTCCCACCTTTACCCCAGGCTGGTACTCGATTTAGCAACCGCAGAGAAATGCCAGACTGAGTTGACCTAGTTGGCTTGGTTACATACCAAGGTGGTGTACCCACCCAAAAATGGTCACCCATCCCAGTACTAACCAGGCTTGATGTAGAGTAACTCAGTTGATGCTAACACTACACCAAACTGTCAAATCATCAAAGAAACCACTCAGTGTTGTAAAACTGCTGTCCGCATGGCAAATGCTTACAAATTTTCTCCATTTACCATGAATCGAGGCATCTTCTTCATCTAATGGAATTGGAAATGAAATATATATATATTTCACAGACAAAACATCTGACAGCATTCAGTTTACAAACCACAACTTGTAATTCCTTTACTCTTGCAAGCAGTGTTAACGCAACAACTCCTCCCATCTCCACCAGCTGAAACAGCACTCATGCATGCACGCGACATCAGATGAGGTTTCAGTTACATTACAATTAGTGATGTTAAACAGAGTTTTAAATATCTTAATCTTCGGTTTTGCACTTGGTACTCGACTCGCATTTCACCAACTCGAAACTCGATTCACGTAATGCAACTTTGAGATTTGCTTCCATACCATCCTTTCCCCCTCCATTCATTGGGAAGCAGTCTTAGCCACACAACCCAACCAGCTGCCATTGATAAAAGGCTGTCTGTGTTCTCACTAGCTGCAGGATGAAGAGAAGTAATGCAGAGAGGGGTATAAACTTCTATTATACTTAAAGATAAAGTTCTCCCATACTCGTTACCGAGCGTTGGGCCCAGAGCTGATCCCGGTGTACAGGCAGTCAGCCCGCAGGTGACTTTAAGCCATCCACCCGGTGGTAGGCTGCCATTACTTTCCGCCAGGCCTGCGATTACCTTCCCAGCAAAAGAGCATCACCACCCATAGGCCGGTACCAAATTATACTGCTTGGTGACAGAGGCACATGGGTGTGAACTGTGAACAAATTGCCCAAGGTTGTTACTTGACAGCGCAGTGGCCAGGGCTCAAACTCGCGACCACTGAGTCACCAGTCCGATACCGTAGCTACTAAACTATCAAGTCACCGCCTATTATACTGACACTAATATAATAGAATTCATGGTCTCATGCCATCACACAACACATGCTGTTACACTGCAGACAGGTGATCTGTTTCATCTCACAGACAGGTCAACTAATAGCTGGATACCACGCATACATACTCGACGAGTCGGCGGCTTGTTGGTGGTATCCTTTAATCTCTACTCAGCTGCAGGCAAGCAGGCACCGCTGATGTCACTGGAGATGTAAGGGGAGTTTACGATTACTGCACTTCTGAGAATTGCCATGGTATGCTCCCTTCTCGCGGGCAGGTGTGGGAAAAGGTGGGAGTTAATCGGGTCAGATCATTGACTAGTCAGCTGAGCACTGCGGCCAAACCAAGTCGGCCATGTGACAGTGAGACTGGGTGGCTGCTTGGTCGGCTGTAGGTCACTGTTATACGAATACCGAGACGGGTTTCAAATTCTACAATCCGAGCTTCAGACATTAAAACAAACTCAGATTAACATCCCTAATTACAATGGAAGTTTGTTGATATTTTCACAAGCTTTGTGACAGCGATGAAAATTATGCAGCAAAAAAAGTATCCATACACGATAATATTAGTTCCTGCTGTCACATGGATTCATTTGCCATAGACAATCAGCCGTCAAAACAACAACATGGTCAGCTGATGAAGCTGCTGCAGTCCATCCTCCACGTTCTTCTCTGTCTTACGTGCTCCAGTATTATGGTAGAATGTGCAGAACATGGCCTTATTTAGTCCATTTAGGTCCGGTTTTTATACAGCAAATTAATCTCCCGTTAATTTAATCCGGCATTAAATCCGGCAGATAATGATCAATTTATTCAGATGTCGTTTTTCCACCGGCAGTTCGTCAATTAAATCGTCCATTTAGGACGATTTAATTGACGAACTGCCGGTGGAAAAACGACATCTGAGTAAATTGATCATTATCTGCCGGATTTAATGCCGGATTAAATTAACGGGAGACTAATTTGCTGTGGAAAAACCGGACCTCAGTCTATTTAGTCCAGCAATGACCAACCACTGACCAGTGACGTTGCAGCAGATTAAAGGCAGATCTGCCGGGGACGAATTAACAGTATAAAAGTAACACCAGTGATGCATGAGAATCAGTGCAACGCAAAAAAAACTCACAGATATGAGCAGTTGTTGTTCTTGGCACATTAAGTTGAAGCCAACGGCTGCCTTGAACTTGTCCTGCTGTAACAATGTACAACCAGACAGGATTCACTTATCAACAGCAGTTTCTGTGACGTTGTTCACTGCAGGTTTTGCAAGTCAATTACACAGAAGGCTTCACAAAAATAGTCCATTATCAAGGCACATAATTCGACCATTAAAATGACCAAAGAGAAAAAATCTATAAATCTTAATTATAAGTTTTCTGTAACATCCAAAAAAGCATTAAGAGGCAATAAGCATCATAGGTCATATATAGCTAAATATCCATTATATTACCATTAATTTTCTGGTTCTATCTACTGGATTTTAGTCCCACAGCCCACAGAGTGCACCTGTAGCACAATGTTGAACAGAAATGTATCTTCCAAAATGAGTCAAACCACCAAAATGCGGTGCTATTTTAATGGACCGCTATGTAGCCATAATTAAATCATGTTAGATCATATGTGCTGGCAATTAGTTGAGGGTGACACCACTGCAGTAAAAACAATTCTTTGGCAGCAAAAATCTAGAGTCTATCTTGCAGCACTGACTGTTTAGCCATGTTGAAAAATCACCAGTTTATAATGAACACACCGACAGACACATAGACATGGCATGTGACATAGCACATATAATGCAAGCAGCCAAACACCGCACTGCAAGATAAAATCCCTAAGTTACACACAGCATCTTGCTGTGATGGTAAAATGTCGTGGTAACAAACAACAACAAAATGCCAACAAATTACACATAAAAACTAAGAAGATGAATGGATAACTTACAATGTCAGATGATTGTGTCTTCATCACTAAATCAACGAATGTCAGACACAACAAACATACACGCTCCTCGCTTGTGTATGACAGATGTCGCAGCAAAATCTGCAGTTATTTAGTACAACAACTGACATATTCATAATGCTTTTAAAGGCCATTTTCCAGGCAAACATGGGTTATTTGACAATCTGTATGCTATGTCTGCAATAATAAACATAAAATTATAAAGGAATCTTCCACTGTAATGCAGTGACAAAGGTAAAAACGAAAGAAGAAAACAACTAAATAAGCTGGAAATAATCAATATCGCAGTAGCAGAAAATGTAATATGACCCAACAGAGCATAAATATTTTTTGTTGGTGATGGCGACACAATAAAGTGGAAGAAATCTGGCATTTCCAATCAAGTCAAAAACTGCGTGAAATGCATTATGTGTAAATATTCTTTGATTCTGTATGTGATTTTAATATATTTTGGTCAAGATAACATATTTGTAAATCGAAGCATTAGCAATGTTTTGGAGAAGTTCCATTTTGGTTGTATATGTCAGCAAATATGAAGCAATTAAGCAGCTGCCGAACTAGTTATTATATTAGCAAGTAAAAGGCTGACCTTTTGTTGACAACACTGTGAGCAGAAAATGCGACCACACTGTCGACAATGATGCTTGCGAAGGACTGCGCCAAACCGTTCCGCACAGTGACAGCATGCTGATACATCGTCGTCAGGGACCCACCTTCATGCAAATTAACAATGCAATAAATCATCTTCACGTATATTTCTAATTACTTCATATCAGGACTTATGGCAGGACGACAAAACAGATAATGGGACAGTCTTGGAATGCTGGTTCGCAATGGGACAGACTGGACAACACAAAATAGGCCAGACGAAGAGTGTTGGGCAACTGGTTCACAATGGATTAGGCCTAAACATTGTCAAAATTTAATGTATCTGACATAGCACGTATATAGTAAATATGGACGTGTGAAGACAGCACAATTTCTCTTACTGACAAAGTAAATAGATGCAGTGTAAATGCACTGCAACGTGGGGGAGATGTGTAGGTGACAGCAGTCTGTTACATTCCTTGGTGGGCGTAATGGACATGACAGTGACAACCGTGCTTCGCGACTGTTATCTGTCCCGTTATATTTTAGTCAGATCATTCACGTCTAGTGTTCTTGCAGCCCTAAATGTCAAAACTTAAACACTCACAGGCAAATCTCTCTGTCACAAAAACACACATGATAGCATTAAAATAAATGCTTTTACATGACTCAAAAAAACCTCTCTGGTGCAGAGTGGCACTGTTCTTAGACATGAGTGAGGCTGTCTGCTCACTGAATCGTACAGCTGCTGGCCAGCACTTGCTCACGTCGCCAGGAGGCATTAACTGAGTGGGCAAGAACTTCTCAGTTACTGTCCGCTGATGGCGTCAACAGAGGCTAGCCAGCAACTGCACGGTTCAGTGAGCATGGCAAGACGCTGGTTACTGGACACTGTCCTGGCCTGCAAGCCATGCCCACTGTTCTGTAAATGCGCTTAAGCATAAAGTTAGACAACCATCTACACACGACACGGACACAACCTAGGACACAACACAGAATGTGCACACCACAGTAACCACACCGCGTCCACAATGACCACGCCCCCCATCCCGATGTTCACAAACTTCATAGTTTTAATGCGCTGCTTACAATCACGATACACACATCCATCTTTATGTACCTTGGTTTCGAAAAGCTCAAAACGTCTGTATCATGTTTTTCTACATAAGCAGGAATAACAACTGTTCCATAAAGTGTTACGTCACTTTTAACTTCCGCATTTGTCGCCATGCCATCGACGCAGGTTGCAGGTAAAATTTAAAGCCGTAAGTCGGCTTTTCGATAATCACAACCGCGCAGGATTAATTTCCGGTATGTTAATGATCCACAAAGTGTATAAAGTACGGACAAGCATGTATGTATCGCTGACAAGCAAGTTAGCAAAGAGCGAGTTACTGTGAGTGACCGAGTGTACTGACACAGTGGCACTGGCAGTACTGTACTGAGACTACTGAATGAAGTGACTAGTGGCTACTCAAAGACTGTTGCCGAACTTGCCGGTTGCCAGTCTGTCACTGCAAGCCTGTATCTTAAGATTAAGCTACGCTTCCTGCTAATAGCCACCTAGAAAATATGTCTGAAGCGGCGCCGCCGGAGGCAGAACGACAGAAAAAAGCACCGACAGACAGATAAACAGACTACATCGTTTCTTTATGCTCCCTACTGTAGGGTGAAGAATAATGATGTTAGGATTTGTACTTTGTAGCGATCTTTAAGGATCATTCACCTCACTTGCAGCATCGTGCCGTACGGGACTGACTGCTAAGAGGCACTATAATGTCTGCACATCGACGCATATACACCAGATGTGACACCGCATAGCATATGGCATGCTGCAAAATGCCGCAGTAAACTGCACCATTTGGCCACACTATTCTACTATACCACGGTTACTGCCTCACACCCAGGGCTGCAAAAACCTATGTTTAAAAATAGTTTTTAGGTGAATTTATTTTTTTGTTTTTTGGTGTACGAACTACGAAGACTGGACACGAAAATACGACTCAAAATCACATGAAAAATATCCCATACTGTTATACACGACGCTTATTTTTTCTTTTCATGGACTACAGCATGAACATATAAATATGATGCATATAGGCAGTGGTCAACACTGATTACCATGTGAAAAATGAAGATGAAGTTGATTTATCTCAAAAATCACAATTAAATATATATCTAAAATTAATTTAAGAAAATAACAATAAAAAAACTTT
>Ga0209782_1001622_pt1 | contig 11916 bp, 6 predicted proteins | sample WorMetmaBAHAMAS1_FD_187390 | JGI IMG/M metagenome (GOLD analysis project Ga0209782, IMG submission 187390) | Marine gutless worms symbiont microbial communities from Max Planck institute for Marine Microbiology, Germany - Inanidrilus... | ecosystem: Host-associated > Annelida > Digestive system >... | reverse complement strand
TACCGGGTGAATTTCGCCCAGGCGCTCTCCAAGAGAAAGGATAATCTGGTTCGGTTGTTCGTCTCCAATTCCTCACGACAACTGCTCACCGCGTTAATACTCGCGGTGGCGACAAGCGTCGAAGCCGTCCGACCGGACCGCTCTTACTCGCGAAAGATCAAGCCCGCCAAGCTCCACCCCCTTCCATCCCGACTACAAGCGCTGCCATGAGCCTTAACTTAAGGGCATTGCGCTGCAACCCAGCCTACAGGCTATTTTTCCTGTGGCGGCCCTCCATGGCGAGCCACACGTTTGCCCATGGTCAGCCCAACATCCGCAGGGCGTCAGCGAACCGGCAAATCGTGTCGGATTGGCCGGTGGGATGGATAACCCGCAGGGCACGGGGAACAGACTTTCCGCATACTGCCCAGATCGCTTGGGCGTCGGACAACCGTTCGATCTCGCCGAACGCAGCAAGCCTGAGCAGCAGGGCCTCCCGAATGCAGATGATGGTTTCGTGGGTGAAGGTGACTTCCAGCGGGGTCGCCAGACAGGCTGAATTGGAATCAGCCATGGCCGAACCTCTCACACAGGTTGGGTTGTGGTTAGGGCCTCGGTACGGCGGCAACCGCGCCGCAACTCTTGTGCGGGGCTTGCCTTTAATTATAATGAGTTGCAGCGGGTTGTACTAGGGGAATACCTCCCGGTAGGCTGGCGGTGTGCCCGGCACTGAACACTGAATGTTGGGTACGGGCCTACCCGGCTGTAATGAGGCCGCGGAATAAGAACCACGAATGAACACGAATCGTTTTTCATCTGCGGAAATCTGTGTAATCTGCGGATTCAACAAGAAAAACACATGAGCAAACTGGAATCGTCGAAAAATATCTGGAGATTCTGTTCTCAAATGAAAATCCAGATGAGTTGGAGAAGATTTTTTCGAGTGATTTACAATTCAAAGGGCCATTGTTCCGATTTGAATCGGTGGCGGTCTATATCGAATCGCTCAAATCGGATCCTCCGGTAGATTTTAAATTTGAACTCATCGAGTCGTTTGAGAACGACTCCAAAGTTTCAATATTCTATAATTTCTCGAAAGGTGAGATCAGCACGCCCATGGCACAGTTGTTTGAATTCGAAAATGATTTGATCCGAAGAATTTTACTTGTCTTCGACAGTACGCATTTCACCTGAAATGAACCACAAGGGCGCGCAGGACGCAAACACGAGAATCCGATTGTACATCCACGGAGTCCCGAGTTGGAATTAGCAGACTCATGGACTGTATAGACACATCGGGAGGCGCAACTTTTCGTCATTGATGAGTCGGAGTAACAATGATGAGAAAGCATGCTGAACACATGTTATTGTGACTAAAGGCATTACAACCAGATTTTTAATCCAAACATTCCCATGCGGAAGAGAAAACGACGAATCGCGAATCGGCGTGAAAAGGATCCCTCTCTCCGGTTTGGGATGACAGATCCCTCCCCTCGGTTCGGGATAACAATTTCGCAAGGATTCGTGCGATTCGTAGTTTCTTCTCTTATTTTGCCGATCGGTAACGCTTAGCTTAGAGGCCGCTCGTTATGGGTTTGGTTAACACGAAAATCCGGTTGTGAAATCCGCGGATTCCCGAGTTGGAGCCGGTAGCGGTCGAAGCCTTGTCGGATACCGGTGCGGTTCATCTGTGTATCCCGCTCCACATACAGATCCAATTGAGGCTTGAAGAAATCGACAAGAAGGAAGTTACATTGGCGGATGGAAGCCGAACTCTCGTCCCCTATGTTGGCCCAATCGAGTTGCGTTATAAAAACAGGGTTGGTTTTGCGGGTGCTTTGGTTATGGGAGATCAGGCTTTACTAGGGGCAATTCTAATGGAAGATATGGATCTGGTCGTAGTACAGAAGACCAGGGAAGTAATGGTTAATCCGGACAATCCCAACATCGCGTCGTCCGTCGCAAAAGCGGCGACGGGAATTCTTGTTTGCCGCAAAGGCAAGCGCCAATCAACGCAAGGGCACCTTGAAAAATGGGTATTTTCACCAATCGAGCGACTCTAAGCCATTGATTGTTGAGAGGCACTGTAGATGAAAACCGTATTTTTCAAAGTGCCCTGAAATCCATTCACGAATCATTTGCGTTGATTTGCGGATGAATCTTCTCTCAAGCGATCTGAGCACATGCCGGTACTGGATCCCTTACGGGTCCCCCTGCGGGGCCTGACTCTGATCGAGGCCAGTGCCGGTACCGGCAAGACCTACAGCATCACGACCCTGTATCTTCGGTTGCTGTTGGAGTTGGGCCTGGAGGTGGATCGGATTCTGGTGGTCACCTTCACCGAGGCCGCCACCGAGGAGTTGCGCGACCGTATTCGCGGGCGGTTGGTCCAGGCCCTGGACTGGCTGCGAGGCGATATGGAACCCCGAGAGGAGGAAGGGAGAAGGGAGGGGGATGAGAAAGACCCGATCCTCGCTGAGCTCTTGTCAGGACTGGCGGATCGGGAGCGGGCGCACGTGCTGCTGGCGGATGCCCTGACTCGCATGGACGAGGCCGCGGTCCACACTATCCACGGCTTTTGTCTCCGCACCCTTACGGACCATGCCTTCGAGAGCGGCGTGGCCTTTGATGTGGAGTTCGTCACCGACGAGACCCGGCTGCGGACCACCGCGGTCGAGGATTTCTGGCGCCGAGAGGTGGCGAGCACGGCCCCCCAAACTGCGCGCTGGGTACGGGAGCAATGGAAGACCCCCCGGAATCTGCTCGCGGATTTGGAACCCACCCTGGCCCTTGAGGATCTGCGGCTGTTGCCGCGGGTCGACGCGGGGGGCGTCGAGGCGGCATGCCAGGAACTGGCCGCGGTTTTTGGGCAGATGCGCGCGCTATGGCACGACGCATCCGATCAGATAGAGGATATTCTGGCGACCAGTCCTGCCCTCAACCGACGCTCCTATAACAAGCAGGTCGTCGCCCGGACCCTTCAGACCGCCGCGGCGGTGGCGGCGGCGACCGAGCCCCCCGCAGCTCTGCCAGCCGGCTTCGAGCGCCTGACCCCGGCCGGACTGGAGCGTGGGACCAAAGCAGGACAATGCCCGCCCACTCACCCCTTTTTCAATCTCTGCGGTCGCCTGTCGGAGTTGTCGCTTCACGCCCATGCCGGCGGCAGGGCCCTCTTTCTGACCTCCGCACGGGCATTCGTGCGCGATACCTTGGAGCAGAGCAAGCAAGACGAAGGTTTGCTCCATTACGACGACCTGCTGCGCCGCCTCGACCAGGCCCTGGCGGGGGAGGGGGCGGAGGCCCTGGCCGCCAGCGTGCGCGCTCGCTATCCGGTGGCCCTAATCGACGAGTTCCAGGACACGGACCCGCAGCAATACCGCATCTTCCGGCGCCTCTACGGCAGACAATCCGACTGCGGCCTGTTCCTGATCGGCGATCCCAAGCAGGCTATCTATGCCTTTCGCGGCGCGGACATCTTCACCTACATGCAGGCCAGGGACGACAGCGCACGCGACGGACACCGCTACGGCCTCACCGTCAACCGGCGTTCTGGCTCGCGGCTGATCGCGTCCGTCAACTGCCTGTTCACATCCACCCAGGAACCCTTCGTCTATCAGGATTACATCGGCTTCGATCCGGTAGCGCCCGGTCCTACGGCGGACCGGGAGCCGTTACGCCTCGATGGTGTCGAGCCGGTGCCCCTGCAGTTCTGGATGCTCCGACTGGACGCGGAGAACCAAACCACCCGGCCGCCGGGCTTTATCCGCAGCGATGCGGCCCTGGTGAGTGCGGCGCGGGCCTGCGCCGGGTATATCGTCGAGCTACTGAACCGGGCGGCCGCCGGCCGGGCGACCATCGGGGAGCGAACGCTGGCGCCGGGCGATATCGCTCTGCTGGTGCGTACCCACCGGGAAGGCGACCTGGTGCAGCAGGCCCTGCGAGACCGCGGCATCAGCAGTGTGAGCCTGAGCGAGGACAGCGTATTCGCGACCAAGGACGCCGCGGAGCTGGCTACCCTGCTGCGGGCCCTAGCAGAGCTGCACGACGAGGGTCACATGCGGGTCGCACTGGCCACGACCCTGCTGGGGTGGAATGCGGCGGAGCTGGAGCGGCTGGCCGACGACGAGCTCGCCCGAGAGGCGCTGCTGGCCCGGTTCCAATCCTACCGGGAACGCTGGCGGCGACAGGGGGTGATGGTGGCGTTACAGGAGCTACTCGCGGCGGAGCAGGTGCCTGCCCGGCTGCTGCGCCGGCCCGACGGCGAACGGCGCCAGACCAATCTGCTGCAGCTGATGGAGCTGCTGCAAGTGGCTTCCAGCGAGCACCCCGGTATGGACGGATTGTTGCGCTGGTTCAGTGACCGGCGTGCGGAGCGGGGGGGGGACACAGCCCGCCAGCTACGCTTGGAAAGTGACGAAGGATTGGTCAGGGTAGTCACCCTGCACAAGAGCAAGGGTCTGGAATACCCCCTGGTCTTCATCCCCTTCCCCTGGAGCTATTTCAAGGGACCTGGGGGGGAGGCGCCGGTGTTCTTCCATGCGCCGGAGGATAAGGGGGCCTGTCTGGATCTGGGCTCGGGCGACCGGGAGGCATATGCGCGCCTGGAACGGACCGAGCGACTCGCCGAGCGGCTACGCCTGTTCTACGTGGGAATAACGCGGGCGGCCAGGCTGTGCGTGCTGTGCTGGGGAAAGGTCAACGACATCCGGGACGCGGCCCTGGCCTATCTGCTGCACCGGGACCCGGAGAGCGAATTTCCCACCAGCCGTCTGCCGCGCCTGTCGGAAGCAGAGATCCGCGCGGACCTGGATGCCTTGGCGTCTCTGGCACCTGGTGCCATCCAGGTCCGCGAGCTGCCGGTGCCCACCGGCGAGTCTTGGGTCGGAGACCGGATCGACCCCGCCCGGCTGGCGCCCAAGGAATTCCGCTCGACCATCGACGCAAGCTGGCGGGTAACCAGCTATTCGAGTCTGGTGCGGGGGGACGACAGCGAACGCCCCGATTTCGATGCCGCCGCGGTATCCTCCCCCGCGCCGGAAGCCGAGCCGGGCACCCCGGCCGATCCCTTGTTCGCGCTCCCCGCCGGCACTCACGTCGGCCACTTCCTGCACCAATTGTTCGAGAACCTGGACTTTCCCCAGGCCGTCGGCGCGGCCCTGACCCGGACCGTCCGCGACCGCTTGGACCGCTACGGCGGATTGGGCGCGGGTCGTGCCGTGGATAGGGATTGGGCGCCGGTGGTGGAAGAGCTGGTGACCAATGTCCTGGATACCCGGCTCAACCCGGCTATACCCCTGCGTCTGCGCGGTATCGCCGCCGCCGATCGGATTGTAGAGATGGAGTTTCACTTTCCCGTTGCTGGCCTGGAGCCGGAGTCCTTAACTACCGCCCTGGCGGTATCCGAGGCCCATGCGGACGCCGCCGCTGGACTGGGTTTCAAGCCCCTGCGGGGATTGATGCATGGCTTTATCGACCTGGTGTTGCGCCACCAAGGACGCTTTTACATCATCGATTACAAATCCAACCGGCTTGGGGACCGACTCACGGCCTATGAGCACGATGGCCTGCACGCCGCCATCCGCCACCACCACTATGACCTGCAGTACCTGATCTATACCCTGGCGCTGCACCGGTTCCTCGGCCGGCGGCTGCCGGGCTATGACTACCGGACCCATTTCGGCGGCGTCTACTACCTGTTCCTGCGTGGGATGCGCCCATCCGCAGGCCCGCGTCGCGGCGTCTGGTACGACCGGCCGCCCTATGAACTGATCGCGGCCCTGGATCACCTGTTCGCTCAGGGGCTACCAGGATGAGATCGGATCCGCAGATAAGGAAAACTACGAATCGCGCGAACGGCTCGGGACGATGGTTTCGCGAAGATTCGCGTGAGTTGACATAATCGTCGTGCCAACCGCTAATAGGACAAAATTCACAGGATTTCCAAGATTAACAGGGTATTATAGATAACTTTAGAATTGGTTTTACTTTCAGAAGAGTAAGTATTCTCTCAGAGAGATCTTCCTCTCTCTCGGTGATGAAATCTGAATTCAGATTCCTTGCGGTGTAAAAGGAACGTTCGTCGGGGAACACCATTGAGCTTTGCACGCCTCCGTTTGGCATATGACCGGAATGACTCAATGCCATTGATATGGCAATTACCGCGGGCAAACTCATGCATCACCATGATGCACCCGGAAATGCTTTTTGTAGCCCATGTCCACCAACCCGTTGTAGCCTCTCCAGCCGCCCGAGTGGATGCTGCTTCCAGCGCTACCCGACCCCGGATCGCTCTCTGTAGCTGCTTCCTGGAGGCGTCAGGGACGATTTCCGTGTAGCTTTCCCGTGGCGTTCCAGGATTCCGAAGACGATCGTTTTACCGCCCGCTCCGCGACCCTTTTTCCGCGAACGCGGCGTGCGCCAAAATAAGATTCTTCGACTTCAACCTCACCGGATAGAGGTGATGAAGCGTTACAAACCTGGGCGATCCCGATTCGTAACTTCATGAATAGCTGATTAGTCGTCGGGCGGCTCCACTCAGCTCGGCGGTTTTCGAGGCCGGCAGATCGGGCGCGAAATAGCGTAAAATAGCGTATAATCGCTCTGAATTTAGCTTCCGAAACGTGTGAACGCTTGAAATACCTTTTTTCCTTGCATAACATAACCTTAGCATACCCTGAAGATGTTAAAGTTATCCAGACCTAAAGAGATTATTCAAATGAGACCGGAAGAGATAAAAAGTGAAGTTAATAGGTTGGAACTTTCCGAGAATTTACTTCTTGCCGAGGACACCCGGGATTTTGGTAGTAGTGATTTTTGAAGTGATATATAGCCAACAATCGGTAATAATTCGGTATTATATCGGTGTATGAAGAATTTTAAACCAATCTCATGCATTTTAATCCATTTGGAAAAAGACAACGTCTTACGTACGAAGCATCAGGGCTGCTAAGCGTTGCAGGAAATTCTGCTGCACCATGCGGTTGCCGAGTTGCTTCTGTGGGTGGACCTCCTCATACAGAGTCAAACTGCGCCCCCCTACTGGCAGCGATGCACGCAGAAAATGCAACGACTGATCGGCTTTCAAATCCGACCAGTCGATCAGGATCGTAACTATTCAGGCCCCCTTGCCAAAGCGAGAGCTACCTGTGTAGCCTAATCCCATACCTGAACCGCACGCCCCAAGCCGTTCTCCGGAAGCCCCGTCCAGGAGCGTGGATGGCTGCGTGCGCTGGTTGTGGAGCAAGCCGCGCCGATCGAGCAACTGCGCGAGCGCATCCAGGAACTAGAAGCACGCCTGGCCCAGGATAGCCACAACTCCAGCAAGCCGCCCTCCTCGGACCACCGTTCCAGAAACCACCGCCGCGCTCGCAGCGCCAACCGAGCGGGCGCCAGCCGGGAGGTCAAGCGGGTCGCCGCGGCGTTACCCGCCGCTTGGTCGAGGACCCTGACCAGCGTGTCATCATTCCGCTGACCGGCACGGGCTTGCTGTGCGGAGATTGGCGCTGAGGTGCTCTGCCGGAGCGCCACCAAGTGGTCGAGGTGGTGATCCAACGCGCGGTCACCGAGTACCCGAACGCAACCTCCGTATGCCCAAGCTCAAGCAGAAGGTTTCCGGTTGTTTCCGCTCTCCGAGACCAGGGGCGAAGCCTTCGCCGTGATCCGCTCCTACCTCTCAACGCTGCGCAAATAATCCGCCAATCCCCATCAGTCTCTCGTCCTGACATTCCAGAGGAGCCCTCCGATGCCTCGCATGGGATAGCTGAATAGTTACTAATTACTCTGAATTTAGCTTCCGAAATGTGTGAATGCCTGAAATACATGTTTTTCCTTGTATAACATAAGCTTAGCATCTTCTGAAGATGCTAAAGTTATCCAGGCCCTTCTTTTTTGTCCGCAGATTACGCAGATTTCCACAGATTGTTTTGTTCTTAATCTGTGAAAATCCGTGTCATCTGCGGATAGATCCACGCAACCGGATCATTTTTCCTGCCTGCTCAATCTGAGCCTCGGCGGTTCCGCTTGTTGCCGCCAGTGAATGCGAATCAACGCAGATCGGTCACAATCGGTCCGCTATCATCGACAGTCCTTGGTCCATTTACCTTTATTTGCGGACAAATCTTTCGTGAAATATGAGAATATAGGTATTGTGCGTGATCAAGCCCTCTCATGACCGAAGATGCCGAGCATGGCCCCATTGAGCGTTTTGCCGACGCCCTGTGGATGGAGCGCGGCCTGAGCGCGAACACCCTCGCCGCCTACCAGTCCGACCTGCGGGCCTTCGCCGGTTGGCTTTCCAAGGAACGGGAAAGGGACCTGGCAAAGGCACGGCGTAGCGATCTGCTGGACTATCTGACCCTGCTCTCCCACCGGGGTCGTAAGCCCCGCTCTTCCGCCCGGTTACTTTCTTGTCTCCGTCAGTTCTACCAGCACCTGCTGCGTCAGGGCACCATTCGGGAGGATCCCAGCGCCCGGGTAGAGGCCCCACGGCTGGGCCGGCCACTGCCCAAGACCCTCACCGAGGCCGAAGTAGAGGCCCTGTTGGGGGCACCGGATACAGACGATCCCCGGGGGCACCGAGACCGCACCATGTTGGAGGTCTTGTATGCCACCGGGCTGCGGGTATCGGAGCTGGTCGGGTTGACGCCCCAGCAGGTGAGCCTGGTCCAGGGCGTGGTGCGGGTGACAGGAAAGGGGGGCAAGGAACGCCTGGTGCCCCTGGGTGAGGATGCCTTATCCTGGCTGCAGGATTATCTGCAGGGACCACGCCGGGACCTGTTGGAAGGACGCCCGTGCGAATTCCTGTTTCCCACCCACCGCAGCGATTGCATCACGCGCCAGGCCTTCTGGCAACTTATTAAGCGGTACGCCGTGGTGGCGGGGATCAGTGAGAAGCTGTCGCCGCACACCCTGCGCCACGCCTTCGCCACCCACCTGCTCAACCATGGGGCCGACCTGCGGGTGGTGCAGATGCTGTTGGGCCACAGCGACCTCTCCACTACCCAGATCTACACCCATGTAGCGCGTGAAAGACTCAGGCAACTCCATGCCCGCCATCATCCGCGAGCTTGATAGCAGTGGAACTGTGTGCCTGCTTAGGCTACCGTAGAGAACCATCATCGGATGGCGAATTCTTTCGGCCGCGGCCGGCCCCGAGCGGATTTTCAGTTGGAGGTTCGTAACCATGTGGAATAAGCGCATCGCTTTCTGTGCCGGGGCGATCCTGGTCCTGACGGCATCGGTAGTGCTCGCCAGTGCCGATGCCAATATCAGGGCGCGGCTCGAAAGGCTATTTCCGGACTTTAAGATCGGCAACATCGACAAGACGCCGATCAAGGGACTTTTCGAGGTCGTCGTGGACGCGGATGTGGTCTATGTGAGCGGCGACGGTCGGTACATGCTAGAAGGGCATTTGGTCGATCTGGCAAACCGCACGGATCTGACCGCGTCGCGCCGGATGGCTGTCCGTAAGCGAGCCGTGGAAAAGATCGGCGAGGACAAAATGGTGATCTTCGCTCCCCCCAAATACAACCACACGGTAACCGTGTTTACCGATGTCGATTGCGGCTATTGCCGTAAGCTTCACCGCGAGATCGCGGACTACGGCACCGCAGGTATCCGGGTCCGTTACCTGTTCCTTCCACGGGCGGGTATCGATAGCGACTCCTTCAAGAAATCGGTCGCGGTCTGGTGCGCGAATGATCGTCGCCAGGCCATGACCGATGCCAAAGCGGGCAAACACCTGAAAACCAGGCGCTGCAGGAATCCGATCAAAGATCACCTGGAGGTGGGTGAACTGCTCGGGGTCTCCGGGACGCCGGCCTTCCTGCTCGAAAGCGGCGACCTGGTGCCAGGGTATGTCCCGGCCAGGCGCCTGGCAGCTATGCTGAACGCAAAGAAGCGTTAGTAGCCCGTTTCACTCTGATTTTGCGGGTACGAATCGATGGGTACACCAGGTTCCCTCACCCTAACCGATCCTTGATTATGCAAAATATGCTGAAACGGGGTACTAGATCCTGTTGATATTTACCGCTACTGCCTTGATTTCACAAGCTATTTCAGAGAATGGCTGGAAAGGCTGAATCGATGATTCAGACTCAATTAAGTCGTGGCATCGCAAAAACCAAGAACGTAGCGCAGGCGTCTCGCCTGCAGTGATGAATGCGGAATGAGGATGGGGAAACCGACTGTACCTACCCGGTTCCATACCGGCCAAATGACCGGTCTAGCGGTGGGGTGAACCGATGTACCCGCAACCGATCCGGGTAAGTCCATGACTACCAAAAGCACCTCCCGTACCGGTTATCCCCTGACCCGCATGCGTCGTATGCGCCACGACGATTTCTCCCGCCGGTTGATGCGGGAGACACATCTGACGCCGGACGACCTGATTTACCCGGTATTCGTCTTGGAGGGGACCGACCAGCGGGAGCCCGTAGCCTCCATGCCGGGGGTGGAGCGGATGGGTATCAACCCCCTGGTAGCAGAGGCGCGGGAGGTCCGAACCTTGGGCATCCAGGCTCTGGCGCTGTTCCCCGTCACCCCGGCCGCGGCCAAATCCGAGGATGCCCGTGAGGCCTACAATCCCGACGGATTGATCCAGCGCGCCGTGTGTGCCCTAAAAGATGCCGTGCCGGAGTTGGGCGTAATCACGGACGTTGCCCTGGATCCCTTTACCACCCACGGCCAGGACGGTCTCATCGACGACACCGGCTATGTCATGAACGACGAGACGGTGGAAGTGCTCACCCACCAGGCTCTGTCCCACGCCGAGGCCGGGGCAGACGTGGTCGCGCCCTCGGACATGATGGACGGACGCATCGGGGCCATCCGTGCGGCTCTGGAGGAAGCAGGCAGGATCCACACCCGCATCCTGGCCTACTCGGCCAAGTACGCCTCCGGCTTCTATGGACCGTTCCGCGACGCCGCAGGCTCCGCCGCCAATCTCGGCGGCGGCAACAAATACAGCTACCAGATGGACCCCGCCAATGGCGACGAGGCCATGCGGGAGGTGGATCTGGATCTACGGGAAGGGGCCGACATGGTCATGATTAAGCCCGGCATGCTCTACCTGGATCTGGTCCGGCGCATCAAAGACCGCTTCGGGGCCCCGACCTTCGTGTACCAGGTCAGTGGCGAGTACGCCATGCTCAAGGCCGCGAGCCGGAATGGCTGGTTGGAGGAACGGGCCGTTGCCCTCGAGGCCCTGACCTGCATCAAGCGTGCCGGGGCGGATGCCATCCTGACCTATTACGCCAAGGACGTCGCCCGCTGGCTCTAGTACCCTGTTCACCTTATTTTTCACTCTCAGTGCCCCTCCAAACGCGCCCCGGCAAGGCACAGCGCGCCGGGAATGCCCTCACTCTAATTGCCAAGCGCTATAACGCTACCTTGGCGCGTTTGGGGGGCTTCCTTCGGGCGAGGCGAGAAGCGGCCATCTGCGTTGTTCCGCGAGCTTGAAAGAGGACCGGCTATTCCTGCGCTCGCGCGCCTAGCAGCTGACCGCTTCTCGCCTCGCTGAGAACGAAAAATAAGGTGGAACGGGATACTAGGGGCTGTTGACATTTAGCTCGTAGACCGGGCAGCGATTTGTTGCTTGCTTGCTATTGATGCGATTCGGCTATTCCTGGTCTCACCGCATCCTACAGGATAACTTATTGATTCAGAAATATTTTCTTTCTAAATGTCAACACTTCCTAGTACAGCAGTACCCACGTACCGAAAACACGGATTGCCAACCAAATCCATTGCTTGTTGCGCTTGAGTCCGACAAAAGACCACATTTCATCGCACTCCACCGTTAAGCCCCCCTTTTTTTGAGATATCGATTTGTTGGGGTACATGCTCATACTTCCGATTGATATACTGTTGCAGCCAAGGTTCTGAAACCTCGGTCCCTGTTGAAATTCCAGCGATTGGGATCTTCTCCAAAAGCAACTT
>Ga0209782_1001621_pt1 | contig 11925 bp, 6 predicted proteins | sample WorMetmaBAHAMAS1_FD_187390 | JGI IMG/M metagenome (GOLD analysis project Ga0209782, IMG submission 187390) | Marine gutless worms symbiont microbial communities from Max Planck institute for Marine Microbiology, Germany - Inanidrilus... | ecosystem: Host-associated > Annelida > Digestive system >... | reverse complement strand
AAACTGCTTGCTACAGCGAGGACACGTGTACGTCGGACGTCCCGTGTGATACTCCGGCTGTATGTTGAGATCTGTCAGATCAGCGTCGTCAAAGTCACCCCCATCATCAGCGACACCAACTGACTCCCTACACACGCTGTGCGAATAACAACAACCCCCCTTAGGAAAAATTCATTATCTCCATAACTGTAATTGATTTTGTCACCAAATTTACAGGTTTGACAATTCAGGCTATATATGCAGCAAATATCGTTACATTTGGTTTTGTTTAGAAATTACATCCATTTGAAACTAAAAGTACATTTTTCTAAGTGGACAAGTGATTAATCAGAGATTCTGATGTAAAAATAAGAAAAAACATCCGACTGATATGCCAATGGATTATCATGTATGAGGCGCAATGATGGAACACTATCACAGATACACGTCAAAGTTGACCAACATTGCCGAGCTGAAAGACGTTTTGTTGATGATATGGAATGATTTGCTGCAAGAGTTCATTGATATTAAGGCAATCGTATCATTTTGCAATAGACTTCAATCATGTATTGCTGCAGCTGGTGGACATTCTGAACACCAGGATGGCCACAGTTTGGCAGACGGGAAATTTAACGACTTTTCAAGGAATTTCAACTGAGCAGGGTGTATAACAGATCAGCAGGTCTGATTTCCAGGAGTTTCCGGGAGACATTTTGATGAAAATGCAGTAGAATTCGAGGTTTTTGAAACGGTGAATTTTAACTTGAATGAAGAAGCGTGTAGTGACATCCGACACGTATCAGTCTCATCCAACCATCACTAACAGTTACTACTCACTAACAGTTACTGTTGAATATGAAACCATGTAGTGTTAGTCATAATAACAACAAACACAAAAACTCAGCCAGAAAATTTGCAGGAGATTTTGCAAATTTCTGGAAGATTTTCAAGAGTGTTAGATACCGTAAACTACCTTTTCAAGGCCTATTCCCACAATGGCGGGATCCAGATAGGCATTATTGACCACGGGCATGCTCGGTGCCTTGGGTAGCGAGCACTGGTGCCAAAGGTGTTAATAGCAAGGCACTGAAGGCATCAAGGGTGTGGAAAATGGAAAGTAAGCTCCAACAGTAGGGTTCATGGAGCCCTGGCTGAAATTGAATTTTATAAAATCTGAATATTAAAGAAGCCATCTGATGGCATGTATTTCACTGAATTTTCTGCTTCAATTGTATAGTGACTGTATAGCTGTGTAGCTGTCAATGACTGAGTGAACAGCACAAATAACAAACACATGACATGTGCACCTTGCGTCTTACGTCCTGTCAAACTACTCAAACTGGCAAATCTATGGACACAACGGCAATCTCAGAAATTCTACCAGCTTCCATCGTGTGCATCAGTATGCCTTTCAAATGACTTTGTGACAGCTGGAATCAGCCGTCTTTCGTTGGTCAAATGCTGCCAATGCCTTCGCAACTCAGTAATTCAGAGGAGACTTGCTGACAATTTTCGGTCAGACAGTTTTTGAGTTATGCAACAGACAGACAGACATTACATACTCATCACAATACTATGAAATACACCCAGGGGTGAAGTAACAAATCAACATGAACAGCAACGCTTACCGGGAGTTGTGTCATATGAATGCAATCTACACAAACACACACACACACACACACACACACATAGACAGACAGACAGACAGACAGACAGACAGACGGACAATACTACGACTGTCATGGACAAAGACGATCACATCTCGGTACAACGTCACATTCACCACAACGAGACAACATCACACAGAGAACACGCTCTACACAGAATAATTCACCTCGTCCATGTTTATGAACGCACAATCACTTAGTAACTCACACAGCCTGTGCACTGCACTGAGCTGTCAACACATGCACAAACACAATATTTTCACAGTCAATCTTGGTCTGGTTGATAAGTCGTGTGTTGGTGTTTTGTCTGCTACAGTTGACGGCTGAGTGACATCATGACTCACAAACATAATAGAGTTAGCAGCTCAAGCAATAAACGACACAGAAGTGCTTCAGCGACATATATCTATCTTCAGTGTGTCTGTTGACAGGTCTTGAACGTTAATAACATTACTGCCTTCTCTTTGTCTTGAAGTGTTAAAAGTTAGAGCGCTGGTCTCACTCTTGGGACCTACATTGCCAAGATGGCAGCGCAATTGACATCAGAAATCTAGTTGTGGTTCTGGAAAGCCACAACTCCTGCTATATCTCTACTCGTACACAACATATTGCGCTAGTGCTTTCTGTGGACCTACAGAGGTTGGGTCAATGTCTTGGTCGTGTTACAATATAACAGGCAGACACGACTACACCAACTGACTGCATCACTTGTTTACGTCACATCACTTGTTCACGTCACATCACTAGTTGTGCACAACTGCAGCAGCAGCAGCAGCAGCAGCAGCAGCTCTAACTTGCTCACAACAGACATACTTAGATGGCGTCACAAAATCACAGCCATTAGTCGCCATACTCGGAGTTATATGAGACACTCATCCCCAACATTCTGCCTAACCGTAATCTATTTTTATAACTTCACCATCAAAGTCAGCAGTAAATATGTAATAAAGCCAGTATCAAAAATCCCACCACACCTTAAATGTGTCACTACACTACCGTGTGAAATATCTCGTAGCTTTATAGCTCTCGATGGCCAGTCGCTTGGTCTGCGCATCAGCCAGTACAAAGGTGTCTGTGTGAAACGAAGCTTGAGTGACAGAGCTGCACTACGCCATCGCCACCACCGGCGCCACCATCACCACCGGTGCCACCGCCCTGCCTCCGTCTGTGCTGATGCGGTGTCGTGTGCTGCACTGTGGCTACGTGTGTCGAGACTCAAGTCAACGTTTAACATCCCACTCACAGTGACACACGCCGTCAGAGACGAGGTGTGTCACTGAGAAGTGAGAAACAAGAGCGACGACGTTGTACTAACAATGCGACGACATCACTCAGCACGTCATCGTGACAAAGCGACTCCGACGACACATTCTCCACCTTGTTCACTGCAGTGTCCGATTCACAATGCTGCACATCGGCCGCACTACTATGCACAACAAACAACAACACTGAACCATTCAGTCAACATCACACTCGGTCAATTCTCTTTACTACAACCTCACAAAATCTCAAATAACAACAGATCCAGGACTCACTTGCACGTGCCGTGTCAAAACTACCAAAACTTGTCACATCACTTTGATCCTCTGCTCTCTTCACTGGCTCATAATAAGTGAACGTATTGAATACAAGCTCCTTTCAGTTACTTACAAACTCCTCACCACCACCAAGCCTCCGTATCTGCACCACCTCATCACCGTTCAATCTCCCCGCAACACTCGCTCCTCATCACTTGTAACTCTCGCTCGTCCACCTACGTCATCTTCTCTACGATGTGCTTTACCTTACCTTTGGAATCAGCTTCCTCCTTCACTCCATCAACCTCACCACACGTTGGATTTTTCTCCTTCTGTTTCCCTCACTTCTACTTACTCTGTTGCATCTCCTCTCTCATCATCTATAACTCACTCTCTCTTCACTCCCATCTTAAAACCTATCTTTTCCACAAATCATTCCCACCACAGACTCTTTTTTCTTTCCTCAGGACTAACTCCACGGTTTTCCAACTGCTTCTAGTACTTCCGAGATTTTCTTTTTAGTCTTTAGTTTACCCCATTATCATTTTAGTTATGGCACAGTGTGGTAGACTAAACTGACTGTATCAGCTTTTGAGCACGCTATAAATATATCATTATCGTATCGTATTGACCCATACACATGCAAAAGGTGGAGGTTACTTGGTTTAAAAGTCAAGAGTGAAAACAGACAGATAGACAAATGGAGGCCAATGCTAATGTTAGTGCTAATGTGGTCGGTAACTCATTGTGGCCGTAGAGTTACACTGCTCACACATCATGTACTTCTAGCATGAAACGTTGCATCTCAGAGTGGACCCTTAGGTCCGGTTTTTCCACAGCAAATCAATCTCCCGTTAATTTAATCCGGCATTAAATCCGGTGGATAATGATCAATTTACTCAGATGTCTTTTTTCCACCGGCAGTTCGTCAATTAAATCGTCCGTTTAGGAAAAATCGGACCTTAGACTCTACAAGCCACATTCTACTGCCAACGGTGCAACATGTCATGCCTGGATAGACGAGAAATCAACCCAAGAATGTAAAGACGACACTGACAAACTGTGGCTAAATTCATCGGCTTCATCTCAGCTTGCATTGCAGACAATCCTGTCAGTACTGATGTGACTGAAGACAGACTAAACAGGAATGTCAGAAAAACGAGAATATGCGACTGTCGCGTATTTGGCACTTTGCTGCTTTTTCTGCATATTTTAGCAAAGTGCACATATCACATATTTTTTCCCACATATTTTGGCATTTTCGGTGGTATTAGATATTCGTTGTAGTGATTTTTAGGATTTGTTGCAGATAATCAATATTCGTTCTTAAGTGAACATGGTGGACGATGCAGATGCAGACGATTTGTTGCTGCTAGACCTATGTCAATGTCAATGTCAATCGTAGATTTATATAGCGCATAATCGCAAAGCCTCTAATGCGCTAGAAGTTGAAGAAGTTGTATTTGAATCAGGAGGTCAGGAAGGTGATCATGCGTACTGCTGTAAGACTACGTGTGAGACTAAGTGTGAGGCTTAATAACCCTTTGCAGGTTCTAACGGGTTGTGAGCCGGTCTGCATGGTCCTGCCACCAGGCAGTCTCGCCTTGACGAGATTGTTGTGAAGTCTAAGTGTAAAGAGATTGACCACAGCCACTTGGCGGAGCATGTGTCAGCGAAAGATCGTGCAACAGCGAATCAACAGTTGCGGCATGAACCATGGAGAAAACCAACGTACAAACTACCACACATCACAACCATATACACTGTGTCTCAACAATGACGTTCCAAGCTATAACTTCAATGCACATCAACCGATTTTGATAATTTTTGGTAGAAATATTGCTGAAAGAATATGCTATAAAATGGTAACTTGTTATCCCACCTCTCCTAACTAATGTCTCTGCACTACCTTGGGAATCATAAACCGCAAAATGGGTCTTTTTAGTCATGCTTAAAAAATGACACTGCTTTGGTTTGCTATATCTTCAACACTCATCGACCAATTTTGATAATATATTGTGCACAATAAGGTCATATTATGAAGTACAGTATGCAAATAATTATTATTTGTCGACCATCCATTTTTGTGTAATACCAGTTCGTCAACAAGATCAATGCAGGCGCTGTGTCATCTGCCACTGCAGGGACAACGGTCGACCAACCAGTGACCCATTATGATTGCAACAACTTGTAGATGCTGATGACATTTCAGCTTTTTCTGGTGAACTCTGACTAAATGCCTAGCACTGTAGCCTTTCAACTCAAACAAATTTTTAATCAGAATCTTATCTTCTTTAGTAAATGGCATGTTTACAAACCACCAGTGACGTTGAAAATGTGTCATTTCTACCTTCGCAATTTTGCAGCCAATTAAGAACGCAATACCAAACGGACATGATACATTAAATAGGCTTATGATAGTGCAAGCTCTGTAGCTATTTCCTGCCAAACATTATTAAAATTGGTTGATGAATGTGGAAGATATAGCAAGCAAGATCAGTGTTATTTTTGGTATACAGCATGACTGAAGAGACCAAATTTCTGGGGTTCATGTTTTCCCAAATAGTGCAGAGACACTAGCAAGGGGAGGTGGGATAACAAATCACCATTTAATAGCATACTCACTCAGCAATAGCTCTGCAAAAAATTACTAAAATCGGTTAATGTGTGTTAAAGTTATAGTGCGCTACATCATTGTCGTTTTTTGAGACACAGTGTACAACACTTTGATTAACTGAATCAAACATATTCCTTCAATAAAGTTTTTCCAATTAGGCCTACATGTACTTTCCAGCTGTCGTTTATCACTTTGCGACAGTTAATGGGAGAAAGGTGTGTGATATGTCAAAAGTTCCAGAATTATGTCTAGAAAAAAAAAGCATAAAACTTGCATGTCAGTGCATTTAAATATTCTTGGACCACCCTGTATATAACATAAATTTTTCCATAAATTAGTTACAATACGGTGTCACACTGTCAATTTTCGAAATATGAAAAATCCAAAATTTACATTTAGCTGCCATAATTGGGGAAATGTATCGAAGTTTTTATAAAGCTGACGTCATTTTTGTGATGTAAGATTTACTTAACCCAATCAGTTAGTGCAGTATTTTGCCCATCAGTGAAATTATTCCATTGAAACTGCACCGCGAGTTCAGATAAAAACAAAGTCAACAATCAAACCTGTTTAAATGTCAATCATTAAATGTTCATTATTCAGCGTTTAATCAAAATTGAGATTTAGGTCTATCCTCGGTAAGACCGTATAAACTAGAATACCTAGCGGTATATGGTGGCGCCCAGGTGTGCCAGTTGGTGAGCTGCAATCAACAATGGCGCCCACGATGGACTACTGCTTATCGCACCTATACGGCGATTGGGCCTCGACACATTTTTTGTCACGGACAGAAACGTGACTACTTAGGTCGCGCCTCGCAGCGTGCGAGAGGCGCGACTAAAAACTATAACAGCTGTGCTATCCCATCCCCCCCAACAGTACCATGTTAGATTTACGTGAAAATGCAATCTCCGCCTGGTTTGCATATGTTTGCCGCATATTTCGCGATTTTATGGTCCGCATCTTTTAAAAACAAGTATATCTGCTAATGCCAATGGACCGCGCGACGCTGTTTAATGCAATATCGACCATATCGCACTGCACACCGAGATTAATTACCAGGCAACGAGCGTCGGTTGATAGCAAATTGCTATAGACACCGAGAAATCTGGGATATTACCACATATTTGAACGATAATGCTCAAACTCAACTTGGTCGATTTGTTGTCTATACGTTATACAACAAACTTTGCAGCAAATACAGTGACAAATCGAACCGATGGAGCTTATGCCTTAGTTTATCGCAGCTAGAGCGACGACCGTCGAAGGTGAGACATCAGCCCGGTGGTCCATCGTCGGTATTATTGATCCCAGCTAGCAGCGTGCGGTGGAGAAATTTTTTCTAAGTCCACAGTTGCACAGACAAAAATTGGTCACATGAGCAGAACCACGCCCCTTTTAGGGGTGATTTGTCATCCTTTTGGCAAGACTTGATATAGTCTCCCTTTGTAAAAAATATGAGAGCTCTGGCTTCAGCCATACCTGAGATATGGATAGGGCACCCAAAATTTAAAACGTGTTGCGTGACGTAACCACGCCCCTTTCAGGGACGGTTTGTTGTCCGTCGGCTAGGACTAGCTACGATCAACCAGTACACCAAATATGAAGTGTCTACGTTAACTCACTACAAAGATATGAAAGGTGACGAAAAATGCAAAAATTGGGGTGGTTTGGGGGGTTAGGGGTCATCCAAGGTCATCGGAAACATCGCTACTTGATAGAGCGCATATGACTTCCTATTCGACTTTTAATAGAAACTATACGTCTATTTAGTACCGTTTTCGAGTTACAGCGTGTTTTTCGTCGAAAGTGACCAATTTTAACCATCCCCACCTGCATTTGTCGCCCCCGTAGGGTGTGATCCCGTTCGAATTCGACATGATCTTTGGCATCAGAAAACTAGTCATCAGGCAGCGTTATTTGCGTGATGCTACGTTTAGCCGTTTTGATACAATACCGGAGTGTGACAGATAGACACACACACCACACAGACACACGACGACAGCATATACCGCGCTTAGCATAGCGTCGCGTGGTAAAAATTGCTGCATTTTTCTGAGAAGCATAACTAAAATCTGAGAGCAAGTAGTGTAGGCCAAAAAGCAATGTTTGACTGAACATGAATATGCATAAGATATTCAGTATAAATCTACTAGATCATCATGACGAAGATACCGTGTCAGCTGAGAGTCGTCGTGTGAAGGAGTCGTCAGGCTGCGGCACCAAGTTGACTTGTCTTTATCAGCAGCGACGAGAGATGCATAGTCCGACTTCAGCTGCGTACACACAGTGCACACTAAGTACTATCATCTCACTTCCAACAGATTTCTCTTCCACTTTCTCACGCGGTGCGGCACAGCATGGCAGTGGATCTGGTGTGAAAGAAGTGACATGTGGCGCCATACTGTACTGTACTGTACTGTACTGGATCTAGCATAAAAGAACCATTAGACTGTTTGTAGCCTCGATGACCACAGAATATGGCACAATATAAATTACATGATGGTCAAATGTTAAAAATATGTTCAAAAAATGAAAGTTGCCAGCCTAGTATTCTACATATGGACAAAACCAGATAGTTAAAAAACTAAAATAAAAAATATACTACCAACCAATAACAGATACACTAAATAGTAAAATAAAAGTAAGTATTATGGTAAGAGTACAGCCATTTACACTGTTCACTATGCAGCATCATGAAAGTGTTAATTAGGTTCACTGTCACAATAATAAACCAATAAGAGACACAGTCATGAGCCTCCAGCCACACAGCTGCACTAACAGCAATCAAAGAATACTGGTAGAGTTAGAAGTACAGATCACATCAGGTCCACTCTAGATCGAATCGGTGCCAGTCTTGAAATTAGTTTGTAGCATGTCTCGTTTGACACTGGGTCACGGTTATCAACGTGAGTGGTTGCTCTACATGCTGAGTTTCATCAATACCTGGATGAACCAGTGCCAGTGCCAATGCCATCAGTCACAGTCTATTACAGGATTAGATTACCAGTCAATTACCACCATCAGCCGTAGGAAACATGGCACATTTAATTGCCATTTGTCACCACTGACGCAGCCAGTCCAAGCGACATAAAATTACTGAATCAGTCTGGTCCAGTTTTCTTGTGAATCGTTAGAACAACGACAAGAGGGCCTAGCAGTGGCTAGCATAGCGCGAGATGTGGGAAGCTCAAGCACAAACCGTTCTTTAGATATATAATGTATTTTCTACCGAGATTACTAAAAAAATTTTCAATATCGTTCATATAAACAAATGCGTCACGTGCTTACGGTCCATCGATAAAAAATAAGTAAAATAAGCAATAATGCTACAATTACCAATTTTTCATACCCCCCCTCTTCCACCAGAAATCCCGGCATCATCCCATCCGACGATCCAGGTGAGGCATTGTCAGTAAGTAGTAAAGACATCCATCTATCTAAGCATGCAAAAGTATCCGAGATCCATCGCAGCCTGTGACCACAATACACAAACATCACAGACAGACGGACAGAAAGACAGACACTTACATCATAGTATAAGCGCGAGATGTATATATTACATCTCGCGCTAAAAACTGGTTGGGATTTCAGTATCCAGAACTTTTGAAACATGCAGTAGAATATGGCAGCACGAGCGGCACAAGTCCTGCTAGATGTAGTGCGCTGTGATACTTGCCATTTGCTGATAGATAGCACCGAGCTGCTGTCTGACGTACGACTGATCAAACTGACTACTAGTCCTCATGCTTCTCAAACCACTCAATTTGTTATCACCATCCATTGCCAGCTACTTACTCTACAACTAACAAACAAAAACCAGCCATGTTTCCCTGCTCCACAATGTCTCTCTAGGAAATTGCTCGGCTTTATTACAGATAATCTTCCTGTGCCAAGCAAGAAGCTCTGCTATTGTACAGGGACCGTGCAATGTGTTTGTCAGTCGAAATCCTGCAAGTAAGAAACATAGAAACATACCATTTGAAAAATTCTGCAATCGACAAATGAACTTGAAGTACGTACACCCAAGGTCACAGCAATTGCTGTTATTAGATAGGCTGTATATCAATTCCTGTTAGTGGACTATTGTTACAACATCTCTAATTCTCTAACTATCACTATTTTCGAGATACTACCACTTTTGAAGTGCACATGACTGCCTGTGACCTTGAGAATTCCTTCCCTTTTGACAATAAAGCTTAAATTACAAGTTATGTGCACTTTCTAATAAACTTTCAAAAGCCATGGGTAAACAACATCGTGGACGCTTCATTCGATGTATGTAATAACACTGGCCGATTGACCAATCACAGCGCTCCCTAAGTGAAATTTCTTCCGCAAAATTTCTCAAAATATAAAATGTTCTAAATTGTGAAATAGAATTTCAAAATTTCTTTCTTTCAAAAGTTGACTGTTCACACTAGAAATTTTCTTGTGAAAGAAACAAATACATTAATTTGGAAATTAATTTCCAGTGTAAAATGGGCATCTCTAATAAATAAAAATGCTAACAAAATAAGTAAACTAAAGGCTAGCCTAATAATTGGCGTATATTGCTCTTTACATCTCAATCTACACCAAAGAGCAGAATGTGCTAAATTGCGTTGAAACCGTACATCAGCAAATCTCCCAAAAACACAGCTAATATGTTATCAAACCATAACGGGTTGTCTACCATTAACACAGCTACACCATTTATAATATTACGTAGTCAGGAATGCGTATGACTAAATAATGTTAAGTTTGCATTCAAAATGGAATAAGTTACCTGTTTCTCAGCTCAAGTTACTGACGTCATTGTTTTGCAACCAAATACATCCTGTTAGAGAGACGTTGATAACATAAATACAAATAATAAAGTGGCGCATTTTCGTTGGGTTGATGTTATGGTGGTCAGAGTGGCGATGCTAAACTCTTCGTGTGATGCAGGCAATGGTGGGTGAGATTGCCAGCGATGATTTTATGTTACGATTCGACTTACTTATTTACTTTTGAATTATTTCCAGAACTTCGAATAGTTCGAGTACCTGAAACAGCTCTAGCAAACTGGAAGAAAAATTAGCATAATAATTACATCACGTGAAACGTCACAATGTAGTAACTGTGAAAGAAATTAGGATTAAAGTTCGATTTCTGCATTAATTGACATTGCTCAGACACGCAACTTAGCAAAATTATATCATTTTGTGCTACTTTTTGATCTTGTAAGTAGTACGCACACAGATTTCCTAGAAAAAAAAGATAGGAAAGCTCTATAGCCCAGCATAGGTAAAGCACGGCTATTATTATCAATCAATCAATCAATTTATTTTGTCACACACAAACTCAGTTAGCAGTAATAACAAAATATCAAATACATTTAGATTATGTGACGGATAGTACCCAAGGAGCTTATGCTCTGCATAATTGGGCTACCCATGTACAGTGAAAACATATTTCTTGCAATACAAAGATTAGGCCTACAAGAAAAAAAAATAAAAATGCGTGGCAAAGCCTAGCGTATAGCCCGCTCGGCGCCATAGTGTCGCCCCCTAGTGAATATTTATGAAAAAAATTTACTTACTGAACACGTCAATGCCTAACAGCCTTAGCAAACATAACTGAACTAATCATGGTAAAATTATCGACGTGGGCCATATAACTTCTTACATCTTAAACTCCGAGGTCACTGAACCAAATCTTATAAAAAATTTTTACATAATGCACGAAAATAACTGTCAATTAACCTGCTGAAACTGTCCCGTAATGGTTACTGGACTGATGTGCCATTTTTGGTTTGATTTCTCATGTTGCGCTATCTCAGCATCTGCTGAGCATGCAGGATCCTCTGTCAAAAAACCTTAACTTAACACACAAAAGATTCGCCTGATAGACCTGCCAGTATCGTCAAAATATCATGACCTGGTATCGTGAGTATCGTGAAATTTCAGATTGCAGTATTGCCCAACACTACGATCAATTACCACGTTATCTGGGCGTACTCGTATAGCCCTTGCTAACTAAGGCTAGACGCCCAGATGGCGTGCTGAAGGCATGCTGATCACCGCCCATATATACCTTGATGGCCAGTCAGCATGCGTGGCTAGGTGATGGGCGTGGTCGTTTCCATAATCCCACCTCGTATCTAGTAGAGATGTGCCTATCG
>Ga0209782_1001620_pt1 | contig 11926 bp, 12 predicted proteins | sample WorMetmaBAHAMAS1_FD_187390 | JGI IMG/M metagenome (GOLD analysis project Ga0209782, IMG submission 187390) | Marine gutless worms symbiont microbial communities from Max Planck institute for Marine Microbiology, Germany - Inanidrilus... | ecosystem: Host-associated > Annelida > Digestive system... | reverse complement strand
TTGCCCCCCTCCCTCCAATGGGGGGGCAAGCCTCCTCAATGGGGGGAGCTAGAGCCCGTAGCACTGCCCCTGGTTAGGATTAAGGTTAAGGTTAGGGTTAGTATTATGGTTAGTGTCAGCATTAGAACAAGCTGGGAGGTGAACTTCAGCCTATTGTGATATTAGCGCCCAGGAAACTATAGTCATCCCTTTTATTCTGTTGTCATGAATCTGTGATGACGAGCTTAGCAAACTGAAAGGTTGCTTTCTTTTTGTGCATTGTGTAGATGGTTTACAAGTACAAAAGACACATGGAAAGGGCAAGCTGGAACGAATCGGCATTACAAGCTGCGATGAAGGCAGTGAGTGAAGGAGAAAAGATGTCTATTCGATCGGCTGCTGCATAGTTCAACATTCCGTATCCGACACTCCGTAAACACATTCTAAAAGGATCAATGACAAAGTCGCTCAGTCGCTTTCGCCGAACATTTTCAGACGTCCAGGAGGCGGAATTAGTTGATTATCTGCACAAAATGGAGTCATACTTTTATGGCTTGACTAAAGGTGTTCTGAAGTCACAGACTTACCAAATGGCAGTCCGCAATCACCTTCAGCACCAGTTTAAGAACGAAAAAGCCAGAGATCAGTGGGTGGCTGATTTCATGAGGAGACATCAAAGTCTTTCTCTTCGTACACCAGAGACAACGAGCACTGCCAGAAGTCAAGGTTTTAATCGAGTGTCTGTTTCCAGATTTTTTACTCTTCTGAGAGAACAGTTTGAAAAGCACCATTTCAAGGTTGACGATATCTACAATGTTGATGAAACTGCAGTCAAAACATCAGCTTCGAAACCACCAAAGATTATTGCTCACACCGGTAAGAGGCAGGTTGGTGTTATATCGAGTTTGGAGAAGGGTGCTTTGATCACAAGTTTGGTTTGTTGTTCAGCAACAGGGCAGTTCATCCCACCGGCTTTGATATTTCCTCGTAAACGACTCCCTCTAGCACTTCTGTCAAGCAGTCTTGTGGCTCAAGTGTTGTCACACAGATCCACTTGCAAGCTCGAGAAAGGTGGATTCAGTGCGAAATATGTTTTGGTTGGTGCTACAAAGACTGCACCGGAGTGGAAACTTCATGTGGATTTTTCTGTGATTTTTGCTGCTAAAATAGCATTAACTCGAGTACAACAACTCATGTGCACAGTGCTGTTCAGTTCACTAAACTCGACATTTAGTATGCCTAGTTAGGTGTAGTTTACTTTATTCTGGATGTGTTAACAACTTAAGACACAATAAGATAAGAACAACAAGCATTTGAAAAATGTTGGGCCCATTCGCCACTGCGAGCCGCTGCACGCCCATTCACCAGATGTCACTACTGACACCGCCTGCGCATCGATGTCCACGATGACGCCAACGACGACAACGACAACGACAAAGCGTGACAGAGGGGACCGCTATGGCCCCATGGAATGGTCCCAATGATTTTATTGTCACAGTCATGATGCAGTGGTCACACAGTACATTCAAAAACACAAAATAAATAGGCCTAATAACGAACTCTGCGATCATCCTGAAAGATACTGTAATGACGATGAGAATGACCATGATCGTAATGGTGATGAAACCGAATACAGCCAGCTCGATAATAGTTCCCATGAATGTGAAGTAGTTTCACTGAGAGAAAAACTGGCAGAGTGGGCACTTAACTGCGATGTACCAAAAACAACTGCTGGTGCTTTACGTCGTGTGTTAAAGCCACACCATCCTGATCACAGGCAAGAAGTAAACTGTTGTAAAGCGTAAGAGGTATGAACCTGAACCAGCGCAAGCTGCACGTGAATCTGTACTAAATGGTACAAGTGTTCGTAAAGCCTCTTTGCAATATGGTATACACAGAACAACTCTCCAGGATTATAACAATGGCACATACAAGCCAGAAAGCAAGCCTGGTCCTTCTTCAGCATTAACTCACACTGAAAGAACAGTTGCTGTGTGATTGGCTTATAGAGTTGTCTCGTAGGAGCATTCCCATAACCAAGAATAGTTTGTCAGATGATGATAGAAAAGCTCAATTTGTGAATAATCGACCAGTTCGCTGCATTTCTAAAGCGCCACCCATTTGTTCCCAGCGCAATGCAGAATCAATTTGTAGTGCCAGAGGCACACTTAACAGAACAGTGCATTAGAGGGTGGTTTCAGGATGTTTGCAAGTTCTTCAAAGAACATGGAGTTGAATATGTAGCGTCCAGTGCAACACGATGAACAGTTGCAGACTGTCACTGACAGGGGTTTACCAACACTGATGAATGCTTGTCGTGTTCGCAGTTGGACCATCCTTGAATCTTTGTTGGCATTACCTGTACAGTATATTATTCACAGCAGTTGTCGAAAACGCTTCACATGGTCGACTGATATTGTGCAATATGACCACAACAGTGCTGAGTGCACTGAACAGAAGCAGTTTCGTTCTTCAGCAGCTTTTAACTGGCAACATTTGTGTTTCTTGTGCAAGGAAACTGTTGCCTTTAAAACAGTCAGCAGTACAGCTAAAACGGCCTGAAGAGCTGGTACGTTGGAACTGCAGTCGTCGATCCTGAGGTATTGCATGGACAGAGATGATGACTGGGCAGTAAAAGTATCAAGCCATTGCCCATAACAACGGCATTATGAAACTGGGTCGGTTTGTGCCCTTTGGCTGCGTATTGGAAGCCAAAAGTTGTTTTGTAAGGGGGGTTTTAAAGAACCCACATAAAACTGTTGAGTCTTCAACAAAGACGATGTATACCATCCAAGTGTGCTGTTCTGCTAATGGGGATTTTCTGCCTTTATATGTCATCTATAAAGGTTTACACTTGTACAGCACGTGGTGTGTTGGTGGTTCAGTCACAGCAGTTTGTTGATTGGTTTGAGAAAGTTTTCATTGAAGCATTGTATCCATACACATCAGAAACTAAAAGTAGGTGTACATTTCTTTGTCAGTTTTGCAAACAAGTTTTCCGGGCTACAGGCATCTACCTTCTGAACAAAGACATATATTGGTGATGATGTGTTCTCTCCAGCTAATACTACAGACCACCCACTTCCACACACTGGTGAACAGGTACGGACTGGTGCATCGGGCCCAGCTAGCAGTGGAAGTGCAAGTCTGTGTCAGACTGGCAATGGAAGTGGTGCTGGTCAGTGACACGTTCTCATGTGCTATGTGACAACTGGCCCTGACGAACGTGCTATCAATATCACGTGACCGGCCACACCTGCCGCAGAGGACGGTCATGCTCGGCATTCGCTCAGTGAACGTGGTCGTAGTTAGACGTACGTGGCGAGTCTCAGTGATAAAAGCACGTGCTCAGACATTCTATACAGGGCCGTTTGGCCGTTCGCATCGTTAAACGTGCTATTGCAGTATTGGTTTTGCACCAGTGATCGCTGGTATTTCTACTTTGATGCAACAGCTGACAGACGGTTTCCTGGTCTGAGTTCGTCATCTGAGTGAGTCAACATCTGGGCAACCCGTCGTCTCGTACTGGATCATTCGTGTGCACCCATGCACATGTCTATGGCTTGAAATGCAGTCTTTGATGTGCTGCATCAGTCATATTAAATCTATTTTGCATAACAATTGTGTGTGTGCATTCTAACATTACTGTAACTTATTGTTACAGTGTACATGTATGTATTATTAAGCTCCAGCAGAGGCAGATTTATGACAGGAGTTTTACCAAGGCACCTTTTGGAGGAACTTCCTGCATACTTTGAAAATCCCCCAAGAATTTTTGGCAGGGTTTGACCGCAGACCTATTAGATGCTTAAAGCCAGCCAACAAACTAAAGCCAGTTCCTAATGAAAGCATCAAGTGGTGGACTTAGATGGATGACAAATGTGGCACACATGCATAAAATATTTAATAAACTCTGGCTGATTACTGTAGTACGTGAAAAAGAAACGCAAGTCGACCAGTGGCAAACCTCAGTCATCAATGAATAACTTTTTGTCAGCGTCACCTTTAGGAGACCCTGCCATGAGTACCAGTAATTGAAGTCGATCATACGATAGCACACATCCAAAGCAAAAGGCTTCCTTGTTTCGCACCATCTGATGCGGCTCATCAGCCGAGTGGCTGTGACGATAAGATGCTCATCAGTCTCTGTCTCAGTGATCCTATGAGTAGGCCTAAGTCGTGTATGCGTTAGGTGTTACCGTGTTGATTGAACGTCGTCATTACACTATGCCTATTGTCTTTTAAGCGAGAATTGTTTTTGTCTTACTGCAGACCAGAAAAAATAAATCTGCATTTATCATTCGAATAATTCTAACAAAAAGCCAACAGGACATTGCAAATTTTTTCACTTCAAACTTTGGTCAGCCTGTAAGTCGACACAGTGTGGGTGACATTCTTTCTGACAAACAGAAATGGATGTAATATGCCAGAGCAGCCAGTGGATCAAAGAAGCTGAGAGCTGGTCACCATTCAGACATGGAGTCAGCACTGCAGATATGGTTCACGACGGCCAGATCGCAGAACGTCATCATTACTGATGCTGTATGGCGAGATAAAGCCAAGCAGTTTGGCAGCGAGCTTGGCATAACTGACTTCCAGTATTCAAATGCCTCGTTGCAGCATTTCAAGGGCCGATGTGGCATCGCTAGTCAGGTCATCTGTGGAGAAAGTGCAGGCACTGATCCAGCTGAAGTGATTAAGGGTTACTCACTTCGTCACTCGTCACGTCTATAACCTTGATGAAACCAGCCTATTCTGCTGGATGCTGCCTGATCCCTCACTGACAACAAAAGACAAAACAAAGGGAGCAAAAAAGCCAAAAGAAACAATCTCAGTAATGTTGTGCTGCAATGCAGATGGATCAGACAAACTGTGAGCTCTTGTAATTGGCAAGACCTTAAATCCACGCTGATTTAAGCAGTTCAGTCTGAAACTGTACTGCGACTATTATGCTAACAGGAAAGCCTGGATGGTCAACAGCATTCTACAGGACTTCATCAAATTGCTTAATCGTAGTTGACCTCACCCAATGTGCTAAATAGGGGCAGGTCACTTTAGACGGGAAACACAGAATATACCCAGAAATGCCTGTCGGTCGATGTACTCAAAGTAAGTCACAACGGGCAGCATGAGGCGACGTGGCACCACCATTATTGTGGCCTCTTGTGAACTATATTGCTGTTATGATTATATGTAGGAGGGCCAATGGCGCTCTTTCAAATTTCAACTTCCGACTGCAGTAGTCACTTCAAAGCCGGAATGCGGGAGAATGGACCAACTTTGTTCAAGCGCAGTGAACAAAAAGCTATGCAATATTCCTCTCCTGAAAAAGGTCTGTTATGGTTATGCATTCTTGTTTGATTATCTGTTTTATATGATTTGGTTAATGCTTTTTTGATGGCAACATAATTCCAAGAATTAATGTGTGTGTCAGCATATCATTGGTATATCAAAAGTTGTTAGCATTTTTGTGAAAATCCTGTATGCATTTTAAACAGGCACAAAAGGCTGAAAACTGCACCTGCAGCAGCAGCGTCTATCCAGAAGATGATCGTGCAGACTACAGAGATTAGTCATATCTCCAGCAGTGAAAGAGACTGCAGTTGACGTACAAGGGTTGCAGTACATTCTGCAAGAAAAAGATGCTGAAGTAGCCAAACTGCATGAGTTGCTGTCACTTGCTACAGGAGAACAGTGTAGTGCTCCGATGAGTTGTAGCAAAATAAAACATGATGAGTCTCCAGTGTCACATTACATAGGATTGCCTGATGACAAGACATTTGTATGTTTACATCGATTTAGCATTGTCTTTCATTCATGGAGTATTATTTCACTGTCACATTAAGATCAGATTTTGCTTACATTAGTGAAACTATGTCACAATTTTACTCACACTCACTTAGGTTTTTTTTTTATTTTCTATTACCAAAACCACAGTCACTAACGTTGTGTCAGCCTGGATAGACATCCTACATTCTCTTCTGTTCAGTGGAATCCTGACAGAAATTGGCATCCTATCTAGAGCAAAGGCTTCAGGAAGCCTGCCGGATTGCTTTCGGTCATTTCCAGGTGTGAGGTTGACGCTTGACTGTACGGAAATTCAGTGTTCCATTCCAAGAACTAGCATGGCACAGCAGTCACACACATTTTCGCACTATAAGCAGCGAAATACATTTAAGGGTCTTATTGGAATGTCTCCGAACGGCACAGTAACATTTGTTAGTGATTTATATCCACTATCAGTATCTGATAAGGAAACTGTTTTACACAGCAAAGTCCTACAGCAGTTTGAACCTGGCGATTTAATTTTGGCCGACAAAGGCTTTCTGTTGCATGACGTCATACCGCAAGGAGTGAGTGTAAATATTCCGCCATTTCTCAGCAGGCAGCAGTTCACTAAGCCGCAAGTGATTGAAACCACACATATAGCTCGTGCACGCATTCACGTTGAACATGCTATTCAGCGTTTAAAACTGTACAAAATTCTGGACTTTGTTCCAACTTATTACAGAGGTAAAGCAAATAAAATGTTTCAGCTCTGTGTCTTTTGTGAACCATACAGTATTAATTATGCAAAGCATCTGACTTGTTACTTGTTGTCCGTACAGGTGGTACTAATGAAGTTAAATTACAGAATGCTTCTTGCTCTCATTATGCCATTTTGTCTATACCTATACAGATTAGATCTGTGGACTGTGGTGTTACATACTGAATTTTTTTAGGCTGCACTGCAGCACTAGCTATAGGGGTATTTACCGGTCATGTGACATGGGCGTGGCATGTAAACACAAAAGACAATAACAATACGGCCGTGCGGCTATTGTGAGTGTATTGAACCGATGTTATCGTAACATATTACAAACTATGCAGTATCAGTTCAGCAAATATTACAATACTGGTAATCTGCCCGAAGAAGCAAAACAGTTATATCGCAAAAAACTGGCATTCAGTGTGGATGGCGAAGAAACTGTTGATCTGCCAGATCCATTTGTGTGTACTGAGTGGAATGACGACCCTACGAAGTGGCCTGACCTGCAGTTTGGAGACATATACAACTTTCTGATCTTCACAACAGGTTTTAATTGCATCTCACCAGTGGTATACTGTAGTGGTAAATTTTTATTTGAGGGAGCTTCACCCATTCATTTCCTCTCCCTTCCCCTATATCATCTGTTTCCTTCCTTTTTCTCCCTTTCCTTCCCGTCCTTCCCATTAGAAGTAGGCCCACATTGTGACATATTTGTTAAGAGTGCCATGTATAAATCTTCTTACTTACTGGATAATTTATGTGTCTGACCTGGAATTAACAGAAACTGTTTGCTTATTGCTTCACTTACATGTGTTACCTGTTGTTTGTTTCAGGGACATATACACATGAGCACTTGGCAGCATTCAAGTCTCTTGAAGGCTACAATTTTTTCCGCACAGGACATGTTGAAGTGGAGTATTATCAAGACTTACCAGTTGCACCAAATCTCTGTTATTTGAAGGCAAAGGTTGTACCATCGCAAAGAGTTACCCAGAAGCCATATGAATGTTGGATATGCTTATAGAGAAGTGGTTGAGTGAAATGTGCTCACTGTCTGTGCATGGCTGGACTTGTTCAGGGCTGTGTTCATGTTGCTGCTGTACTCTTTAAAGTCGAAGCTGCTGTAAAAGCATGGCTTCACCACAACTTCTGCAACAAGTGAAGCATGTAAGTGGAAAAGCAGTTTCAAAAAGAAATTAGTATGTGTCCAGTTGCAGAAACGGGCAAGGACCTCTTACAGTCAAACAGAAAGAACACAGTATCATCAGTCTCTTCTTCATCTGCTGATCCTCTGCCGGACATGAAAACACTTATTGAACTTAAAGAATGCTGTCCTGATGCAGTGTTCTTTACACTTATCCCAAAGCTTGATGACGAAGAAACCGATACCGCGGAAGAAGATGACAGCTGAAGTCCAATGCCCCTCATTACTTCCATCGGTGACGAAACACTTGCTACAACTTGTGAACGAAGCGATGATGAAATGCTACGTGTGTACCAGCAGCAGTGTACACAGGCAAAAATAAATAATTTGGAAATTCGTACGTGGGGAAAGTCTGTTTTCACTGTAGAGGTAGAATTACAGGAACAACAGCTCACAATGTTATGTATCATAAGGATTCATCATTTGCTTTTCTTGTCTGTAAAATAATGGGCTATAGTGAAACTGATATAAGTATGTTGAAACCCATAAAACGGGGCATAGATCATCAGTCACTACCATGCACAAAATATGTTGAAAAAGTGAAAGATATGCATATTAACTTTACATGTCGAAATGTTGGACTGTTACTAGACAGCAATGACATTTATTTGGGGGCATCAGCAGATGGCGTGGTAGAATGTTAATGTCACGGTCGAGGAGTAGTGGAAATAAAATGTCCTTGGAAGCACCGCGATGTCCATCCCATGACAGCAGCACATACAGACAGCAGTTTCTGTCTGTCACATGATGGAGTGCTTAAACATACTCACAAATATTACACTCAGGTGCAGATGCAAATGCATGTACATAAAGTAAAATACTGTGATTTCATCGTATATACCTCTATTAACGTTTATGTTTGTCGCACACTGTACAACAAATCATTCTGTGAGAACATGCGCATGCAGTACAGAAAGTTTTGGTTTAAGCATGTGTTACCAGAAATTAAGGCACACAAGTTACTGAAAGATTGTGTGCCTCCTCTCACAGATGTCAGCAGAGATTAAGTATGTTTATCTCGGAAACCACCATTTGGCCGCATGGTCAGATGTTATACAGCAGACTGCCTAACAATGTGGTATCACTGTACCTGTGTCGGCTTGATGTGTGCACCTGATGGTGACTGGATATGTGAGCAGTGCAGAGTGCATGATGTGTAATATTGTGTACTTTTTATTAGCTATAAAGGACATTTGCTCTTTCAATAGCTAATCTCACTTATCCCCTGTGGCTTTTCGTCAGAGTAGATGAAAAGGCCAACATCTATTAGTGTGTGCGTGTGTGTGGTTTAAACCTGTCAACATAACTAATGAAGCGACCACGATCAACAACAGGACTTGGATCCAGCACTGTGCCATTTGCATTTTGTGTGTATGCCGCTAAACAGCCGTATAAACATAACATGCAAGATATTCCATATTTAACACCAATGGCTACAGGTTACATTCTGTATCATTACATTCTGTATCACCTGAGTTAACACTTAACAGTAACGCTTATTTGTCCATTTTTTACATGCATTAAGTGAAGTAACATCTATGAACATTTCAACCATCCACAATTGAACGATTTATGCATGTCAGAAAAGTGAACAGGTAAGTGTTACACCTCTAAACTAGAGCTGTTTTTACAGTGTATCGTGTACCTTTTTCAAGTTATAGCGAATTATTCGTCAGAAGTTGCATAGGTTGCTGTTGTCAACGGTTACATTCTGTTCAAACATGATGACCCAAATGTGCGTCATCCCAAATTTCGCCACAGTCTCATCAGCCAACTCGTTGGTCCACAGCGCCACGTTCCTGCACGACCCGCAAGGCGTTCGTCTCTGGACCAAGAAGAGCGACTGCAGAGCGTACCTCATTTCACAGCACAGCTTCCTGGAAAGAACACAAAAGACTGTGCAGTTTGCAGCAACAGAAAAGTTGCTGGACAGAGAAGAAAGACCGTTTACTGCTGTAAAACATGTTCCCGCAAACTGGGCTTGCACACGGGAGATTGCTTCGAAAATACCATACTAAAGCGAAATAGATACAGAATGATTGATCTCTGTGAATAAACATGTGATAAACTGTATTTGTTGTATTTCATGTGGATGTTTGTAATACAAAGTGCTTGCATATGTACTGCTTTCCCCACACACATTAACCCTAGTATTCTGGACCTAATAGGCTAGGTAGAAATTTTTTCCAGACTGCAAAGGGTTAATCTGCCCCACCTGCATTTAGCACCCCCATTAGGGACGACCCTGTTCGAATTGTAGCTGTGCCTGCGATTTCGTCATACTTTGACTGACATATGGCGCGTTAAAAACTGCGTAATAATAATAATAATAAAAGAAAACTCTCAGTTTGTGGGTTACCGTGCATGTAGTGTTGTTTGTATCAGAATGGCTAAACCTGGGATCACGCTATCACGGGTGTTACTTACAGACACACACACAGACGACAGCATATACTGTGCTAACATAGCATCATGCGGTAAAAATCATATTTTAAAAGAACATGTAAGCCTAACTTAGCCAGGTGCATGCGGTAGATTCTGATTTTACAGTAGTGGGAATACTGTAAATGTAATGTATTAAAATTAAATGTAAATGTTAATTTATAGAGCCGTAATCACAGAAATTAAGCCTACCCTAACCCACTAGTGTTGTATTGTCGTTCATACATGGTGTGCCAGAGTCTTTTAACATGCGTGTATAGGCAATAGCCTGGACAACTACAGGTCGTGTCAAACCAGTGGACAAAAGCTGGCAAGAAGAAGGTATACAGCTGGCTTGATTGATTGATTACAGTCTAACGTCCCACTCAGCACTAAATAGGTCATATCGGATACGCTCTACCCAGCCAACCTCTTGGCTAGTACTGAGAAAAAATTACTATAGTTTACTTGGCAGCGAACTTGCTCAAGACAATGGTTAATTAAGTGAGGGGGCCAGTGAGGACAACCTCGGTTATTAGCCTCTTCCACACCTGTTTGCTCCTAGATTGGTTAGAGATTAATGGCATTTTCACACAAACATGGCAGGCAAAATTGTGCTCCAAAGGTCACATTATACAAATATCGAAATTCATAAAAACCACTACCATACAATAATCAAAAATATGCAAAATACACATATGAATATGGATAGTACATAAATCAAATTTTTAATCATATAATCATGTCAATGTACAGTCTGGCATTTAAGAGGAATAGAACACATGATAAATTCATATCACACACAGGGACCAACTATACAGTAATCAACGCCACCATATTAACCAATGAACTGTCAAATTATTACATTGTGTAAGTAAGTGACCTACGATATGACAGCCTAAAATAGTTTAAAATTACTAGAATGCACCATTTCCAAGGCTAATAGGCCTACTGCTATAATTTCCTTTGAAGGGGTATGGCCCCTCTCCATACTCTACTCCATAGGATACCATACTTTATAAACCCCTCTGGCCATTATTTGATCGCCTGTCACTAATGCATCACTTTAAACACTGCAAAAGATCTTAAAATATGACGAAAATCTTGAACACAGTTTGCAAAATTATGCATGCCAGTGAGTTTTATAAGTAGCATGTGATATATGTTTAGTAGAAGCAGCTGCAGCAGCAGCAGCAGGAAGTGATGATGAGGACGTGTTCTGGAGTGTGTCTGAGATGATGTTGCGTGCTTCGACGCCACAGCATGACGACACTACACAACCCGTAGTCAATGAGCTGTCCAACCAAATCTCAGTCCGAATACCATTTACAACAGGTAAACAGTAAAGTGTCCTTCACACTGGATGGATGCATTGCGCTGAGTAAGTAAATAAGCATGTTTAATGAAATACACTTGCAGCTATACATGTGAAATGAATAGATAAATATAATACGTGTCCGGAAACCCGACACGTCAACCAACACGCTGGCTTGTGCGTCCATAGGACCAGACACCGACGGCCGATATGCCGGTGCATCATATGACGGCTGCCAATGCTGGCCTGCATGGACACAGAAGCCAACATGTCAGGTCGACATTTGTCGGGTCGTGTTCATGGGCATCGATCTCACAGGATTATTGGGGGGGGGACATAAAAGAATACTGGCGGTCTGGGGGACGGAAGTCCCCCAGCAGGGTCCAGGGGCAGAGTCACCCAGAAGCTAAGGCTTTTTTTGTGGAACTACACATAATATTTGCATTAAAACACAACAAACAACAGTTACTGCTGTTAC
>Ga0209782_1001619_pt1 | contig 11929 bp, 11 predicted proteins | sample WorMetmaBAHAMAS1_FD_187390 | JGI IMG/M metagenome (GOLD analysis project Ga0209782, IMG submission 187390) | Marine gutless worms symbiont microbial communities from Max Planck institute for Marine Microbiology, Germany - Inanidrilus... | ecosystem: Host-associated > Annelida > Digestive system... | reverse complement strand
GCATGCAGCACTAATTTTCCTGCTGTTCATGTTGCCATGGTTGTGTCTGTTTCCAGCAACAGCTAATAAATTATACATTCCTTTAAGTGTTGCTAACGTCTCAGATAATTCCTCTGTTTACACACAGCAAAATGCACTTATTTGCATATGCTACATTAGACGTTGCATCATTGTTATGCATGATGGATGCACAGTGTGCATGCTAATTTTGTGATGATACTTTTATTAAGTTTCACTGCTGTATGCTGTCATGTGGTATAACTGCCGCGCATAGCTGGCAGCACCTGAAAAGTGGGCAGGTCAGACAAAAGTCGGTAGTGAGACCAGGGTTCCCTCTGGTCCTGTAAAGTCCTTATTTTTGTAGACTGAAAAATCAGTCAGGCTAGTATGTCGGTTGTGGTGCTCTAGTGAGGTCGCTATGAAGCAAATTATGTAGTAGTATACTGTTACATTTGTGTTTGTCATCATAGACGGTAAGGCTATTGCATGTAATTTCACAATGTCTTGTTTTAGTATAAAATTCATAGGTCGAGGCCCGAAACGGTGTATAAGTAGGTGATGAATGTTTGAAAAGTGCTGAATTTTCATTCTCAGATTTGAGTAGGAACCCCGTGAGTGAGACAGTGCATAGGGGCACTGCTGGGCTGGGTCTGTATCACACACGTCTGCAGGTATCATACAGCTTTTAATACTTGTCTTGAATGAACCTGATAGGCATGAATGATGTCCTATGATAACATAAGTTTTCTGGCTGCAAGTTGTTACAGTACTGTAATATTCACTCTATCAGTGGGACCACAGGGCAGGCCGAGGACAGCTGTGGCCACAACTGCCAAAAAGTAGTTGGTCCATCACCACTGCATGTAGCTTCCACCACCTACTCATATACTGCCTGTGTGTACTACGTAACAGGTGTGGATGCATCTCCACTCATGACGTGGGGTGAGATCGAGGGAACACCATTCCGTCTTGATGGCTCGGACACACCAGTTGTTCCCAGTGGCCGCGGACCAGTGTTCAAAATTCCCGACGTGCCACGGCGAGACCGGCTTGCCCATCAACTTGCAGAGAAAGCTAGTAAAGCACACAGAGACAAAAAAGAAGTTGCCCTGAAGCAGGCCACTGCATCATTGTCAAGGTTTGCGTCCCTGTTACATCTCTAATAACGAGAATTAGGCACTATGTACAGTTTTTGTATTCAGAATTAGTGTGTTTGCATACATTGCAAAGCATGCATAGTCCTCAAGGGACGTTGCCATGGCAACCAATTTTGTGTCGTACCGGACTTGTGCGCTCGGAGCCGAAGTATCTGAGGATCCGATGGACCGATTTTCACAATCTTTGCAACGTATGGTAGGTATTGAATTGCAGATGATCAATCCAACCTTCTTTTTTCGATATCTTAAGGGACGTTGCCAGGGCAACCAATTTAGTGGCAAAAATGAGGCAAAATTACGTACACCCCTGCACTTATTGCTCTGTCATTCCGAAAAATAATGGGCTATCGCTATCTCAATGTACGCATTAACAGCGTAAATGACGCCTCTATATTGTGTGAAAATTTCATGAAATTCGGTCCAGTAACTTCAGAGTTGACAGGGCTGATTTGTGAACGTCAGATACGACACGGACAAAAAACTGGCGCATTTATCTCCGGACAACAGGACCGATTTTCGCAATCTTTTCACCGTATGAAAGTGCTCTACGTGCAGATGATGGATCTGGACCTCATTTTCCAATTTTTCAAGGGACGTTGCCATGGCAACCAAATAATGTTGCGAGAATGTTATCAGCGCTGACTGATACCACTTGCATTCGTTCCACTACTCCTAGAAAACGAATTGCAATATCATGGTCTGGCTGTGCGCATTAACAGCGGAGATGATGGGGCTACATAGTCTAACTCCAGAGATGACAGGGCTTATTTGCGAACGTCAGGTACAACACAGTCAAAAAACTGGCGTATTTCGTTGAATAGCTCCGGATATACTGGACGGATTTTCTCTATTTTCACCATATGAAAGCGCTTTATGTGCAGATGATGGATCTGTACCTTATTTTCCAATTTGTGAAGGGACGTTGTCATGGCAACCAAATAATGAAGGCAAACTGATACTATGTGCATTGTTTGCACGTTTGCCAGATGGTAGCACGGTTTTGGTTCGCTACTACTTGCTAGGCGGCGACACTGCGGCGCCGAGTGGGCTATATGCTAGGCTTTGCCAAGCATTTCTAGTTTAGAATTTATGTTACTGGATTTTTAGGACTTCTCCAGGTTTTTAAAAGACCACGGATGTTTTTGAGAACTTTTACAGTGTCTGTGGTAACCTGACAACAGTTGCGATTCATTTCATAATGTATAGCTAATTCTTCATTTTTGATTTGTTTGTTTCCAGTCCATCACCTAAATTTGGTTCGTCAAAGACAGATCGACTGCAATTCCTGTCTCCCGCTGCACAGAGTCTTGCGAGCAAGAAGCTTGGCATTCGGACCAGCACTGACCAGGCACTCAAAGCCTCCTACACGCCGAGTCCTTCAGACAGAACGTCCAGCAGTAAAACACCGACAGTTGCAACACCGTCACCGAGCCGTACACCAACGCAGTCGGCAAAAACGCCATCAGGCCGATCAAAACGCCGAGAAACCAACAATGAATCATTGACAGACAATTTATTAAACTTGCCAAAACGTGCCAAAGCTCAAGACTTCTTTTAATATGGCTAGACTGGTGAATAGACCGTTGCTCATTGTTGATGTAAAATGTTTATCCTGCATATGATGTAAGTAATTGAATACCTTCAGCGCATAGACACAACTGGACAACAATAATAATGATGTCTGATCCAAAGTGTCCCAAGTCACTGTGAGAAACTGACAAAGTGTATGTGTGCATCAATAACTGATATCCTACAAGATTGTTTTTTGTGCAAATGTATTAACTACACAGGTATTCACCATGTGCAGATATTTATTTTAAGTCTACACAGAATTTTTTTGTGCATAATATTTTCTAATATACAGAAGATTAGAATAAATCAACCTAATTATAAATTTGTATGTTTATAATTAATACATGTCAGAACAATACATTCTTATGCTATTTTTTGTTAGTAAATATACTAGAAGTGTACTTCCAGTTTAACGTCTACAATGCTGACAATGTTTTTGTTATCGAGAGCACAGACACACTCACCCACAATGTCATGTTCCCAATATTTGCAGTAGTAGCTAACAAGCAGTCCAAATTTTGATTTTTTTTGGCACAAAATTGCTTAGAAATTAAGCAATAAACAAGACCCAAAGGGAATTAATAGCTGCATCACTAAAGCTTGCATGATTTCTGAGATATCGAGTGCCAAGTGTTGTAAGGTAACAAAGGCAATTTTGCACACACCAATGGTTGCATTTGACTATCGAGGTATGACTTCATATTAGTGTTCTACAGTGATCTTAAGTGCAGATGGAACCTATTATTACCAAGTAATTAGTGCTTCTTAAGTCAACAGAACAAGCCCAATAACAAGAGGAAGAACATCATGGGGCACATACATATACAGCCGCTTTCGCTATTCCATATTGTCTTCCCATGTCACCTGACCTGTGCATCTGCACTACTTAGCAATATACTGAAACATCAAAAATGTATTTTTTATTTAAATGCTTTATTGCAACTTTGACAGATTTCAACCAGTTGTTGTTAGATATGCTTCAGTTATATATTGGTTAATGACCAATTACACACTGGGCCCCACCACTGCACAGGGTAGTTTTGTGCTGAAATAACTGGACTGTGCTTCATGCTCAATTTGCCAGTTTGCTTTCTACTGAAAGACAGATTGTCATTAACAGTGTGTCTGATAGAAGCTAACATCTGTTGAGATAATAGTAAATTTCAGCATGCTTGAGGAAGAACAGCTCTAGTTTTTACAAAGTGTATGACATGACGTGAAAGTTGAACATGTGCATAACAAATGGCTGGATGCTGTGCTTTTTGCTTTGGTTCCATCTGGTGTAAGCAAATTGAGGGTGGTTTATCTGTAAACAGGTGATAATTTAAATGTGTTTTGACAAAGCACGCTTACATCAGAAAACAAGTAAAAAGATGCAAATTTTGTGTCTTAGATGTTTTGCCATGTAGTGCAGAAACACTAGTCAGATAAGGTAAGAAAACAAACTAGCTTTTACTTGTCTAAATTTTACATAATATTTTCTGAAAATTTTAAAATATCCAACAATACTTGCTAGACTTGTAGCTAAAAACGTTCAGGATGCTTTTCGAGAGACAGTGTACATAGTGCTCATTTCGAGCTTGCTACTGTGCTTCCACTTTCACAATTTTATTTGCACACTAAAAGTGGTATAAAGAAAATACGTCACAATAGGTAACTTTGATGCACATACACTGCATAGAGTAACACTATAAAACAACAATTAACAGACTGAGTTAAGGTTTACATACCACTCAACACAAAATAGGTCATTTCGGAGACATTACTGGCAATCTTTTGACTTGGTATTGAAGAAAATAATAAAATCATACAACACAGGAACAAACTATCTATGCTACCACAAAAAATACAAAATGCTTAACCTAAAATTGAAAATAAAAACAAAATCTAAAGGTTAACCAACATGCAAATTTAAGAACTGCTGATATACACGGTAGTGTGGTTGTATAACTAAGGTGCAGTGGATACTTTGTACAACATTAGATTCACAGATGTGTCAGGATTAAGCAGCTTCAAGAATTTTTAAAATCAGACCACTGGTTGCAGAGATACTGCATACTGTCTAGTGGGGTATTTTATTTTGAGCCACCCTGTATGTGTGCATATCATTGTGTAAAACAATCCGATAATTTTCCCCTTAACCTCCAGTCAAACATCATTGGTTAGATTTACCCACTAACTGGAGGGCAGAACAATCTGCAGAATTTACTGCTCACAATTTATAAACTATATGTATATTACATAATTAATGAAACAGCAGACTACAGTCACTGTGAATTCTTTATAACAGGACAAATGTGTGCTACTCAACGTACACTATAATATAGAAAATAACTTTCGGTTGAATATAGAATACATTCTGTTCAATATGTGCACTTGTAATATGCCATTATATAATGCCATAAAAAATACATTACAGTCTGTTTTAAACAATCAGCAATGAGCACAGCAACAACAACAGCAATCAAGGCACATCTAACAGTGATTCCTGTAAGTGCACTCTAGAAATTATTATTCATGTTATCAAAACAAGAAGCTCTGCTATTGCAAAGAGACTCGTGATGCACTTGTAAGTATAGAAATATTGCAATTACAAAATATCCAATTTGAAAAAGCTTGCAATCGATGAATGACTTACATATACCCAAGGTCATCGTAATTGCTGCTATTAAACAGGCTGTATATCACTTCCTGTTTGTGGTCTGTTTTGCACCATTTCCCAGATATTTTCACGTATTTCCCAAAATTTAAAGCTGTCACATCACCATGACCATGCTCATTAAGGGACAATTGCTAATGCGTCACATGGTAAACCACTGTATACAATTTGAAGTCTCTACCTTTAGCCATTCTAGAGATATTTTAGGGGAATGAAAATTTAAATGGTCTATTTTGGGGGGTGACGTCATTCGTTTGGAATGACTTGATATAGTCTACGTGTACAAAATTTGACAACTATAGCTTCAGCCATAACTCAGCTATGAATGTGGTCCCAAAAATTAAAAAAAACACGTCACATAACGTAACCACGCCCCTTTCATCATCGGTTTGTCGTCTATGGCTGGGAATTGGTACAATCAGCCTGTGTAGTAATTTTGACGTCTCTATGTTCATCCACAATGAAGATCTCAAAGGCAATCCAAAATTTAGAAACTGGGGTGGTTAGGGGTCACCCAAGGTGACTGGCAACATAACAATTACATAAAGCGCATGTAACTTCCTATTCGACTTTTAATAAAAACTATGCATCTATTTTGTACTCTTTTTGAATTATAGCGAGTTATTTGTCACACGTCGCTAGTTTTAATCTACCCCACCTGCATTTGGCGCCCCTGTGGGTATGACCCCATTTGATTTTCACGGAGATCTTTGGCACTAGCATAGCGTCACACAGTAAAAACATGAAATGGGCACTAGCTTAAAATTCATATAAAACTAGTTTGCTATTAACAGCCATAATCAGCTTCATTAGAATTATATAATTCCTTATCTCTCATGGTTAGTTATCAGTCAAAGTATATACTGTGTAAAGGGAAAAAACACCCTCTTTTGTTTTGCAGTATGCCAGTATGATCAAACAATTCAAAACAAATCCAAATAAAATTGGCCACAACTGTAGCCTTCAGGATGCAGATTAATGACACATTACACATTAAATGATAATTGCTAAACTGTGCAACAACTGAGGTTATGTAGCAGCACACGACACATGCATTTGCAGTCCTTCATATCTTTGTGCATCAAAAATGTGAGCCAGAAATGTTTTAACCGAGTAATACTGTCCAGCGAGCAATGACTTATTCACAGTTGGTGCTCAAAATGTCCGCCTGTTGTTTTTCCACATGCCCTTAGTCAACAGCGCCACTCTGATAGCAGAGTCTATGACAGATACCTGCTTTCATTCCTCAACAATGCATTCTTGCAGCTCATCAGTATCTCAAATTTTCTTTTTATGCACAATCTGTTCATCAATCCCTATATTTTGTAGTTTACGGGATCGAAATTGAGAACTGTTGGGTGGCCAAAGAGAAGATGAGACGAAGTCTGGAGTTTCACATTATTGTCTCTTGAGCTCTGTGTGCCGGTGCACTGTCTTGCTGGAATGTGTAAAACTCACAATTACGTCACTGACACCAAAGAATATGTAACAAATCTGCTAGCTACAAATCTTGTACTAATTGGTTAAGTGGTCTAGATGTTATATAAGAAAACAAGAAGTGGGGGAGGGTCTTGAATACAGAGTACATGCACTGCACTGTATACTGTACATAAAAATAAAATAATCTAAAATGCCACAAACAGAACATCATAACAGTTGTGAAATCAAAATCACAGCACTTAGAAGAAATATCTACAATGGACTTATAGAATGTTGCATTGTATAACATCGAATATTGCTAACAATTTAATACAAAACATTATAGGCCTTAAATGCATCACTGTCACCGTCACAGCTGGCCCACAAAGTTAATACTTTGCCAGCAAATAATACAATAAAGTTAGCTGGCAAATAGATGTACATAACATGTATGCAGAAATAGCAGGCTGTAAGAGCCACTGTGTTTGGCAGCATAGTCAAAAGAACCAACTATAAGGTATTTTTCAATGAGTATGCAGTAGTATTTTGTGAATAATAGTAAGCCGGGATTGCTTGGCTGCTATCAGCACAATAAAATGCTCTAACAAACTGAAAATGTTGCATGCAAGCATTAGTCTGACACAGAATCACACAAATCATAGTGAAATTCAAGTAAAAATTTTACAGTTACAAATGTAACTTATAATAAAGTGTGTGTATCATCATTTATCAAAATATTGAAAAATTTTCAAGACTTTCTTCAAGACCAAGAACACTTCTCTTATTTTTGAGGAATCTCGAGACCAAGACCCAAACTTTCAAGACTACATTACTGATTGCCGATAAAGCACTTCTGGTAGCTTGGCACTGTTTGGTCCAACAGACTAATACACAAGCTCACAGCAATGTGGTGCATAACACATCCTTCAAACTAAGACTAGGAAGCACTCATAGTTAAAATGCTACTGCAGCTGACTTATTATTTTCCGTCACTTTATTTTTTACAAGATACGGCTGTACAATAGAAAGGTTCAATTTCTTACTAACAGCACCAAAGTAGAACAGTACAAATACATGTATCTAACAGTATTTGTATCAGAAAATAATGTTGCTTTGACAGCTGTTTTATTTCAGTTTAAAATAGCATGCATGCAAAATTGCAGCTTTCATACTCTGTCCTTTTAACTCCACGTTAAGGTGGGTTCCTAAGATATTTATTCCATATCTGCTGTAATAAAACTGGGATCAATGTACAAACTAAAATATCAATAAAATTGCGCGACACTTTACAGCCTGTCATTATAATAAACTGTCCGTGTGAGAGACTGGTAGAAGACTATTGCTTTCATGTGCTTGGCACTGGTACATTTAGTCACGTAGACACATGTCACAAACACTTCACTTTCACTTGTCTGTTTTCAACAGCCAGTGAAGAGGCACAATATTGTGTAAGATGCAGGATCGAAAGAACGCAGAATATAGAACTAGTGAGCCACCAACTGGTCTCACGTTTCAGGCGGAGACTGGCTATTGTTAATGGCTCTAGGACGAACGCAAGGTATTCTTGACAAATCAACAGGGCTGCTAGAATTACCGGACCTAGCACGATTGTCAGTAGGACGCACCAGTGTGTGGCCTTGTCTCTGTACACGCATCGCCACCGGTCGACCAATATCAAGGCCCCAAGTCACCAGTACAAACAGCACGATGCCCAACACCTGCAGACCGCCAACAAAGTAGAAGTAGTAGTCGAGGTGACAAATCTTGCGGGCCTCTTCATATGTCCGACAGTTGATGTTTCCATAATTATACCCTGTAAACCAGACATTTTCAAACCGGTTGATGATGGCTGAACCAAGCAGCGAGCCGACACCCTGTGAAAACCAGTAGAATGCCATGATAATGCCTTGCATTGACCGTGGGGCATAGATATACGCCAGCTCGAGTCCTGCACGCAACCAAACATTGGTCTGTTAAATAGTGTTAGATGAATAAGTTCATACATGTAGCATATGAAACTTAGCAAATGTCTGCCAGTTTACAAAGCATTATTCATGACTGCAGAAATTACATGTGCATCCCTCTTAAACACTTATGCCACAATTTTGGCTTTATAAGGTCCGGTTTTTCCACAGCAAATTAATCTCCCGTTAATTTAATCCGGCATAAAATCCGGCAGATAGTGATCAATTTACTCAGATGTCGTTTTTCCACTGGCAGTTCGTCAATTAAATTGTCCATTTAGGATGATTTTAATTGACTGCCGGTGTAAAAACGACATCTGAGTAAATTGATCATTATCTGCCGGATTTAATGCCGGGTTAAATTAATGGGAGATTAATTTGCTGTGGAAAAACCGGACCTAAAACGTCTACCTTACATTTTCATAGCTATGTGATATGCTGGCAGTGACACCAACACAAACATCAACACTATTTTATCTCTGGTTTTGGAAGCATTCATACTCACAACAACGAGCAGTTTACGCAACATATCAACATACAGAGTGTCTCTCATTTATACGCTCTCCACTACGATGCATCCAATTAATATGTGGTGCATTAAATGTTATTTTACTTAACAGATATATATATACTTCTGGGCCACCCTAGGTTACACCAACTACAGCATCATCAAGAAATGAATCAGTACAGTGATACATCTGTATAAAAAAAAACACAAAAATGAAACAATTCAGATGGAATAATAAAGAGCAGAAATTGCCTGCTGTACTGTAACCTAACAGAATTTACAGACAAATCCTACAAGTTGACAAGCATACTCACCAGCAATGCTCGTGAACAGCTCTCCGATTGCCACGAGTGCATATTGTGGAATCTGATAGAGAACACTCATATGTGCAGCCTCGTAGTACGTTGAACCTGCAGGTTAATTTGAAACAGAATACTAAGGTCCGGTTTTTCCACAGCAAATTAATCTCCCGTTAATTTTAATCCGGCATTAAATCCGGCAGATAATGATCAATTTACTCAGATGTCGTTTTCCACCGGCAGTTCGTCAGATTAATTTGCTGTGGAAAAACCGGACCTAACATTCTGCACTAAACGGTTGCAGCAGAGCCGTACAAAACTTTGCTGAATATCTTCTGTTATATTTGTTTATGTTGTTGAAACCTACCTATGTCAATAGTGATTTGCATTTAGCAATATGCAATTGCAATGGTATCAAGACAAGGAACAACAGGTAAGTCACTAACATATGACAGATGCAATGCCCTTACTCAGAGATTATCCAATGAATCAAGAATGAAGACGGCATTGGTGATTTTCTGTGCATGGACCAGTGTTTTGGGTTTCCTTCGGTGCTTTCACAGTGTTTTTACTTTCGCTGGCTGACAGGGAAGGCATCTGGGATGCAAAACCTTATCCCCAAAAGTTCTCTTCTGCAGCTAGTGAAGGAACAAAACCAGGGAACTCATTAAACCAAAGTCACTGACAGAATAGAGTAACAGGAGATATTGATATAAATAAAAGCATTTCTAATCAATCTAAATTTTGTGACCACTTCAATCTGATAATTTTTTTGCGAGACATGCAATGTATGAAACAGGCCGCGTTGAACTCCTCATTGGTTACAATAAGGCACCCAACATTTGCCCCCAAAATTACCTCCTCCCGTGGATCCCAAAACCCAACTATCTGCCTCATCCCTGGATCCCATCTGACCTACCATCCCAAACCGCATCCATATCCGATCAGCCAGTTTGCCATAATGTACTGGACAGACAGATGACTGATAGGTGGTTGGAGGAAATGTTCGATGACAATAGAGAGCAATGACGTGGCTCAATAATAATAATAATAATAATAATAATAATAATATATCCAAAAGGTTAACGAGAAGACAATAGTTGTAGTGATGATGAGACTAGCAGCAACAGTGACTGCATCAACTATGTGTCGCACCAAACGTCTGTAATAAAATGGAATGTGCATCAGCACAACTGTACGGCATCAGTCATGTGCACTGCAAGGAAGCATTTACTGGTAAACTGCCTATGCTAACACATGCGGGAACAACAGCCGGTCACTGAAACGATCGCAATATGTATCATACCTATCCGCTGCCAGTGCGTGTGATTTGTTCCGTTGTACCAGAAGATGTCCAGTCGGTTTCTCTCAACGCACCCGGCTACGAGTGATGGGCTGATGCCGCGCCGGTCCAGCAGCGGATAAATAACACGATCGAGTAGAGGCAGCAGCAGCAGAATAAACACGACGTCAAACAGAGACAGCCATGCTGCTGGCACCTACATGCAAACATACGGCTAGACAATCATACACACACACAGTTGAGATACTGAGACAAAAAACAATACGTATTGAACAAATGCAATACACACAGATACACTATTATTACAATAACGATGCAGGCTGGGCACACTGTACAGCAAGTCATCAGCATGCTCATCTCATGCACAACCAGGGTTCCCACTCTTTTGGAAGAAAAAAATCCCGGTGTTTTCCAGTCCAATTTTAGAATTTTCCAGGTGCTTTCGGTCATAGTTCCCAGCCGAAATATATAAAATACGAGACATTCATCATCGACGTTCACCGATCATTCCTTTGTAACACCAATTAACTTGTACGCGATACAGCCGTTATATACAGCTTACATTGACCTATCATACCAAAAATTCCAGGTCTAACATAAACTTCTAGGAGTTATCCAGGTTGACAAATTTCCAAGAGTTTTCCACGTTAGTGGGAACCGTGACACAATGACCACTTCCTGCCTGCTGTTCGCTCATCCACAAACCCTGCATAGTGCCTCCATAGACCCATTCGTTCTAACCTTTCTCTGCATTCTACTAACACTTGAATCCTGGCCCTGCAAATTTCAGTCTGTGCACTCACAACAAATGTTCTATCCTCAACAGCCTTCAATCTGCTGCCCTAGTGATGACTGTTCACAGCATATCCCAGACTTTCATTGTGTTCTGCTGTGGACTAAGGTCCGGTTTTTCCACAGCAAATTAATCTCCCGTTAATTTAATCCGGCATTAAATACGGATGATTTAATTGACGAACTGCCGGTGGAAAAACGACATCTGAGTAAATTGATCATTATCTGCCGGATTTAATGCCGGATTAAATTAACG
>Ga0209782_1001618_pt1 | contig 11935 bp, 7 predicted proteins | sample WorMetmaBAHAMAS1_FD_187390 | JGI IMG/M metagenome (GOLD analysis project Ga0209782, IMG submission 187390) | Marine gutless worms symbiont microbial communities from Max Planck institute for Marine Microbiology, Germany - Inanidrilus... | ecosystem: Host-associated > Annelida > Digestive system >... | reverse complement strand
ATCTCCACTGCACTCGGTGATCTGCGATCAACCGTGACCTCGCCCACGGCTATTGAGTATCACACGTTAGATGGTCGACGGTGGTGCAGCGCATACACTAAGGCTTAAGCTCCATTGGTTCGATTTTTCACCGTGTTTGTTACAAACTTGCTTGTATAACATATGGACAACAAATTGATCAAGTGGAGTTTGAGCATTATCGTTCATATATGCTGTAAAAACCGACATTTCTCGGTGTGCCTAGCAATTTGCTATCAACCGACGCTCTTTGCGTGGTAATTATACTTGGTGGGCAGTGCAATAGGCCTATAGTCGATTTTTACCGCACGACGCTATGCTAAGTGCGGTACATGCTGTCGTCGTGTGTCTGTCCGTCCGTCTGTCCGTCTGCAAATAATGCCACACGATAGGCCCGAGACTCTAGTTTTTAAATGGGTTCTTTTGTAAGTTGCAGAATTTCTACTGACAAGCATGTCGCGCGGTCCCTCTGCCATAGCAGAGCCACTTGTTGGATTTCAATATGATAACGATATTGTCGTCGTCAATTATCATGATAACGGTATCAGTATCGATATTAAGTAAGTAAGTAAACTGAGCTGAATGTTGAATTTTTCGGAGACACTGAAACACTCTTCATTTTCCAACTCCACAATTTTTCGCAATGTTTGAAATGCACAATTCCAAGTTCAGCCAACCTCATTTTCATCATGAAAATGAGACTATTCAAGGATTTCTCACACAACTTTGCTGGTAAACATAATGGTGTCTAAATCATGGGAAGAAGTTAATTATTTTACATACATGCAGCTGTACCATTTCTTTTGGAATAAGTTTTACTACCGTCTAATATTCTACATGCCAGCCATTATCCCTGCCTGTAGAATCCACAGAAGTATTTAGCCTACTCGATGTAGCTTCAGACGTAGGCCTACCATACTACGTCACACTCAGTGCCAGTGGTTAAACGTTTACGTTTAAACTCGCAGTAGCCTTATCAGCATGAACGATGACGTCAGATTGTTGACGAAATGCAGTGACGCAGTGGAGATGAGTAGGTACTATACACATAATTTAACCAAATAAAATATATCTGAACATGTTGTAATAGATATTATTGGTGTTTGGTGACAGACGACTTATTTTTATTGTGGAATACTGACTCACGTGATGTGATATCAAAATTTTCTATATCAAAATGACGATATCAATATGATACGATATATCGAATATCGAGTCGATATATTGATACCTTCGATATATTGATCCACCACTAAGTGGAATGCTGTCTGTCTGTGTCCTGTTAGTGAAGTAAGTAAGTAAGTAAATATCATTTGTAAATGTGCTTAATGGTCAGCCGAAGCCGAATCTGAGGCCCAAGTGGAAGGCTTAAGTAGGTTGGAAGGCCAGCTGGAAATGGTGGGTCTTAAGCTGATGGTGGAAGGTATCAGGGCTGGTACACATTCAGAGGGCCGGAGGGAGAGAATTCTTGATTATAGGAGCTGTAATGCTGAAACTGTGGGCACCAAATGAAGTGCAGACATAGGGATAGACAATAGATTGGTATTTGACAACCTGAGAGATTGAGTCGAATGATGAGCATGCAAATCTAAATGTAGATAAGCAGATTGAGAGGACTGGAGAGTACAGAAAGTGATACTGGATAGTTTGAAATTAATGTGGTGTTCAGTGTGGAGCCATTGGAGGAGATTATGTGAAGTGGACTGAAAGGAGCCAGTGAAGTTACAGTCGGGGCAGTGTTACCTTCAGTGCTTTGACACTGCTGATTGGAAGTTAGGAAGGAAGGCCATCTGGCAAAGTTGGAGTAATTCAGGAAAAGATACCAGGTAGACGGAAAGTGATAAAGCAGCACTAGTAGTGGTCGTAGTTGTTGTAGGAGTGCTGTCAGCAGCAGCAACAAGTGAGTGAGTGGGTGATTGGCTCGGCTTCTGACTGACTGGCAGCTGTCATTGCTCTGTTGACAGAGGTGATTGGTGAGTTGTACAAAAACCTGAGTCCAGCGTCCGAGTCTAACACGAGACTGTGTCTCATGTTCATTGATGCTGCACACCAATATGAAGCCATGCTCGACGTACTGCTCATTCTTGGACACATTGACATTGTATTTCTCAGAAGTAGCTGTGAAGAACTTATCAGTGAGTTATATTGATCTGTACCAAGTTATATTTACTTTTTTACTTATATACCTTACTTATTACTATTTTATTGTTAGTAGTGCTTAAGGTTGAGCCTCTTGACCTTCATCTTGCTCTTGAGCTATACGGTCTTGATCTTGACATTTTGGTTGAATTTCATTGTTATACACCATGTCCAGAAAAAATATGCTACTATATTATTGTCTCTAACTTTGCCAAATGTTGGCTGATTTTTAGCCCACTCGGCAAAATTGCCGACAAACTTGCCGAATGGCCTATATATCTTGCTTGCATTAATTTCTTTCTTTTTGTCTTTTTTTTAATTATCGCTCGGTAAACCAAGACTAGTCAGTCAAATGCCATACGCTTTACGTGTTTTAGACCTTGCAATCTGTTAGTAAACTTTTGTTGCACTTTTCAGAAATCATACTTGTTTGATGCCATATTATTCCTTGTTATATGTGATTATTATTTATTCTTGACTATTATGCTTGTTACTGATTAGTAGTTAGTTTAATGATCAGTCATTACCTGCATTTTTGTGTAGATCACACACTTCTGAAGACTGAAAAATAGTGACGTCTTAGTCTAGATTTCTTCCGAGAATTTTAACACAATCAGGCACTCAGCAGCATACTGCATACGATAATTATGTGTAGATAATTACAGAGTTATGGAGTGAAGTTTTTTTATTAACATAGTTAATGTTGGAGGGTGATATGCATGTGTTTGTGTGTGATTTTTTCCTTAGAAAAATTCAACAAAGAATGCATGGTGAGGGAATTGATTTGTCTCTTAAATATTTTTTTGTCTGACATCACTGGTCACTTAGTCATTGTAATGACTGACGATGGTTAGTTGATACTCAGTTTGCTGGTCGGCACATGAATTGTACAGTAACCGCATGACTGTTACTGCAGCAAAATAAAGCATTGCCAGTTGTACTTTTAAACTTTTTTATTGCAGAAATTAGGTGTATACATTGTTTACACTTGTACAATTTATGTTAGATAAGTATTACACGGTGAGTCAAAAAACCAGGACACAAATCACAAGGTAGTGTAGCTGCACAGTTAAGATGTGGTGGGCTATTCACCTGCCACTTCACTACATATTTATTGCCAAGTTTGGTAGTGAAAAATAATTAAAATTGGTGAACACTTGGCAAAGTTACAGGGAAAAAGGTTGATTGTGTCTATATATCCTGTTTCCCTTGCAATGTCCTGCTTCAAGATGAAGCACTGATCTACAACTTACGTATGACAGACAAAACTTTTTTTCTCTTGTTACATTACTATGCAGATTACTGGTATTTTTAACTTTAGTATCAACAAATATCAAACTAACAAGTATTTTTCTAAGACTTTCTAACACCTAATTTCTGCAATTTTTGAGTGGCTGAGTCTTACACCACAGTTTGCTGGAATCAGTCTTAAAGCATGGTAATTTTTGGACATAAAGATTTCACAAGGTAGTGTAGTTACATATTTAAGGTATGGTGAAATATTTAATAAGGACTTCATTACATATTTACTAGTGAATCCAGTAGTGAAAAATTTTTGAACATCGTTTAGCATTTGGCAAAGTTACTGACAAAAGTCTAGTGTCTTTTTAACTCATCGTATAGTTACTGTGATTAAAAAATGATGTGTTTTGTTGGGTTCATGTTTGGCTTAACTTCAGTCAAGGCATAGTATATAATGTGTATTGACAGTCGGTGAACATGGTGCAGAGCTGGTTTCATCTGCCGAGACCGACAGCTCTCACGTCCATGATTGTACCTCTTCTACCAGCTGCCGCTGTTGAAAAACAGCAGTTTCATTATGGCAGCGGATGGACTGCGGTGCGTTATGAAAGCAAATTTACTGAGTGCAGTCACAGTGATGAGGTGGGACCACCATCCACAGATGATGCAGCTCAGTTTGGCATTAATCTGAAGGATACTGGGCAACATCAACATTGCATGAGCACTCTCATTGAAAAACGGTAAACTGTTGAATTGTGTTAGTTTAATGCTGTTTTGATTTTATTTTGAATGCTTTAATTATTGGGCTGTTTTTTGTATTAATCTGGGCCTATGCCATCCCATATGCTTTGCGCGTAAATTTTTCGACCATAGTATTTTGTAATTTATATGGATAGGGTAAACAGAAAATATATGGTGTTATTTTTTCCTTGAAGAAGGATCACAGTTGTGGACAAAAATTTGCCAATACGGATAAATGCGCTAAGCAGGTTATTGAAGTCCATCAATATTCATTGCAGTTAGTTTATATTGCATATCAAAATGACTGCCTTTAAAGGTGATATGCAACAGTTTTTCACAAAATGAACAAAAAGTAGTTTCTAACTGCTTACTGCAATATAAACGGATTTGCGCAATATATTTCGATAAATTACATAGCAAAATGCTGAAAAGTAAAGTTTATTGGTCATTTTTACTAGTTTAGTTATTCTTTGGCAATTTCCATCATTTGTGACATCATACCAGGATAGCTTGAAATTCCCTATGTAAAGAAGTGTTTTTATCCTTTTATTTGTCCACCCTCATTAATTTGTTTTATAGGACAAAGTTAACGCTAACCTTACTATAACCACTGGCTAGTATTTTACATGTGTATGTCGCATGGCACCATATACAGCGGCAGTGCTTGGCGTTCTGGGGCCAAATTCACAGACATGTCTTAAGATTTATCCTAAGACATGTCCTAATGTTATGTTAGGACAAAAGTTAAGATGTCATAAGGTGATTTTATGACATGTCATAAGTCAATTCAGAATATTTATCTTAGGCGATCTTAAAATGTTTTCTAGTTGAGACATACTGTCATAGTAACTACAACTTTTGTCAGTGTACGCAGTAAATAAGTAAATAAACCAGACAGCACCAAGCCTATGGCGAACACCAATACTATTATCAGTCACTATTTCACTAAGGTTATCAGTTCAATGAGGATCACGGAGATTTATCTGCTATATCCACTTATTTAGCAATAAATGGAATAAACCATTTTATATTATTTAGTTCTTTAGTTACTAAGATAAAAATAACTAAGCAATAGCCACATTTTAGCATGTCGTGTGGTTATAATTAGGGTATTAAATATATTGAAGTTAAAAATATGGAAAACAATTCACCACGTTATTTGCGTGTTTTACATCTAGTAGCCTATCATAGGCCAACTAGTTGCAGTTGCAACTTGTGAGCACAAGCAGTTACCGTTCCAGTTAGTTACAATTACATACTTGCATACTGTAATTTCTGCATGATGACGTCAAGTAATACTTAATTTCCTGTTATTGGTTTATTTAAGGCAATAAATGTCGTGATTTTGTTGGATTAGAATGAGTTAAGACTGCTCAGAGGTAATCTTAGGATTTAGTCATAAGATTTATGTTATGCTTTCTGAATTGGTCTTAGGAATAAGACAAGATCTTATCTTAGGAACCGTCTCAAAATTGTCCTAAGACCGTCTGTGAATTTGGCCCCTGGAGTTGTTTGTTATAATGTTGTGTGTTCGAAATTGTATAGTAGTCCAGATATGTTGCCTACTGTTCTGGACGATGACAAGATGAATATTGATGATGAGTCTATCTACAAGTTGTTGGAAAATTTCTCCAATCAGGACAACAATCATCAGTCGATGAAGATCTGTGTAACTTCACCACAACTGATGACACCTGTAACAGGTGAGTTGCTACAACCATCAGTTGCCTCGGCTTGCAGATCTCTGTGCTGCTGTGACTACAGTGTGGCACAGTCACTGACACAAGTTGTGAAGCTTCAGATTCATGTCTGCTGCTCGTGTGTGTCCCTATTGGTCATTGAAACTGTTATCACTGTACAGTATAACAGGGTTCCCACTTATTTGGTCAAAGTCGATGAATTTTGCTGGTGATCAGGGAAAATTTTATACACTGTGTCTGGAAAAAAATCTGTGCCCCTTTATTTTTGGCTCTAAATTTGCCAAATGCTGGTCAGTTTTCAAATTTTTTTTCATTTTCAGATTTTTTGTTAAAGTAGTTATTACATATCCCACCACACCTCAGTGGTGTTTCTACACTACCTTGTGAAATATTTGTGCTTAAAAATTGATATTTTACGAGGTAGTTTAGAGGCACATGTGCAGTGTAGTGGACTCATTAATGGTGAATATACTATGAAGTTACCACTGAGTCGCAAGATGAAAGATTTCAAAATTGGATAATACTTACAGGTAAGATGGTATGTTAACTTCTTGTGGATAGTGTAGGCTATAGTCTGTGGAACTATGGATTTAAAAATCTGCATCACAACTCCATTGTTATAATCGCACATTTGGGGAGTGTAGTAGACTACAGAGACCATGGCATTTTATGTTAAGACGTAAAATTTTTACGCTGTATTGAGGGCTGCGTAGTTTGTGGTTCTGAGACAACAGTTAGTTTTGTCATGTGTATGTGGAATTGGTGTCGATGCAGATGGAAATTTCGAGAGTGTTAGTGTTGTGGGACTTCCTGAACAGCCTAAGACTGTGGCGTCAATGGATTGTACTGAGTCTGAGATGCTCAATGATGTCGTTGAAATTATCTCAAATGATTATAGACAGGTATGTTGTCATGATTAATGAATGATCAGCTGTGTCTCGTCGTTTGGCAGTACATGATGTGCTTGTCATACACATAACAACATGCTGTTTGATCACTGTAGATGAAATTGTTCAAGTACAGAAAGGTCCTTTACCAGTCTCTCATTTTAAAATCAACAATTTTGTACATGTATGAGACTGGAAAATTTGGGGACCAGACAAACTGAAGCATTTATTTGGGATTACAGAAGTGTGAGACTGAAAGAAGTAAGGATGTGGGACCTTTTGTATGAACTTTTGCTGTTGAAGAGATCTAGCTGTTTGAAGTGCTAACACCAAAGATGGCATTCCATGTGTGGACGAGTGCGACAGACCAGCAGCTGTTGCTGTTGACTGCTGCAATGTAGGTCTCATAGCACCACGTGATGAACAAATTGCCTTGATGCCATGACAACTGCCCTTCTGTGCATGGTGCGAAATAAGTTTACACTGACGAACAGGATGTCTTTTGTGTTGGAGCAACATTGCTGTGTTCCTGCCGTTATATATAGTTCTTAAAAACTAGCGTATTATTGTAGTCTTGATTAGAGGTATTTTTAGCAGTGTGATTTTATCAGCACTAGTATGACAGTGAAGTTGTCTGCATCAAAATACTAATTACTACTATGATTATAACATACTTTTGACACACACAATGTTTTCAGAAAATTTTAGGTCGTGTCTGAATTTTACACCCATGCAATTTTGGTCCCACATTTTCCAGTCCTGCATTTACCACTATTACATTTGTGATGGTCCCGCAATTCCTGCATTTCACAATATATTTATTTGCTTTTGTGAAGACTTAGCAGATTCCTTCTCTTCTTTCAGTATTCTGCTATACAGCAAGCTTTGGACATGTTTGTCATCGATGTATTAACTGCCAATCTGAGTTCTTGATTAGGATTGAGTTTGCACTTCTGATATCAGTAAGTAATCAGATGTTGCTCAGTTGGTAGTTCCCTTAACCTTAATTCATGTTGTTGATTCATGTTGTGTAAAAAACATTTACAGTTGTGCACTATGCTGACATTCAGACCATATCTTAAGTCACAACATGACTGTGTTCTAAGCATAACGTGCTAGTACATTGTTTTTCCTAGCAATACTGTAGGTCACTGATCATTTTAGGAGATTATTGGAGAACCGCAGAGAACATTCTTACTTGTGAAAAAATAAACCATTTGATAACTTGTACAATTCAGCTGCAACTGCTGAATATGTCTTAATGTTGAAAAATAAGTTTTCTATTTTTTTTTCAAAATGTGGTTATATTTTACAGGTGATTTGGACAAGTTTATAATTTCATGGGGTTAAGTTTCCTCAGTATTCTGCTTACCAACCATTATTTAAATAGATTGGTTTTAGACTTGAGTTGTTGAAGAAAATGAAAGGGTTTAATTTTGTGAACCACAACATATGTATGTCTGAAATACTGAATAAGGAAACAAACTGTTTATATTTTTTAAGAAAGTTTACAATGAGTGGACAGCTTGTATACTGCTTTGGTCTGACTTCATATAACATGGTGTAGTGTGGCAGATGATTTGTGAAGAGCTAACTGTTAGTTGAATAAGACTGTAGTGTTAGCCGTGTATCATGCTGTTGTAGTCGCCTGCACTTGACCTGCATCTTGAAGACGACTCTTCACGAGCGACGTTGGAGCCATTTTCACTGTCCAGCAACACGGAGTCACTGTCTTACTCAGCTGGCGGTGCCAGTGGCCAGTGGTCACTGCATACTAGTGCTGATTCATCGTGGAGTACAGGCAGTATCGGTGTGTCAGCATTCACAAATACCGACCAAAATTTGTCTCTTAACCATGCTCCGTTTGACTGTCGTGAATTCCAATCATTGCCAAATAGCATTACTACTGACAGCTACAATGTCCATGCAGGCCAAGTTGAGCCATTCAGTTTGTCGTTGCTTTCCTGCAATCAGCTGCTTGAATCTCCAGTTGCTTGGTACGGAGAACAGCAGCAGAACCAGCAACCAGCTTCAGCTTCTTTTTGTTCTGCATCTGAGCACGTTGCACCGATTCCATCATTTGTCAGCAGTGCCAGTTACGATGACGGTACGTTTTTATGCAATAAATCAACACACCATTTGAAGTCTGCAGAGAAGTGGAGTTAGTTATATGCTGTGTGTGTGTTGTATGTTATGGTGTTGGATGGTATGTGTAACACCATTGACGAGAGATAACACAATTGAAGAGAATTGTGGCATCTTCTTCCTAGTGTGAATGTGCTAGTTGCCATCAACCATACATATATCATGCAGTTGTTAACTGGAGGAGGCGGCTGCTGGCTAAAAAGGGTTGACCTGTATAGTAGCTGTATTTACGCTATATAAGAATAACAAATTTACAGAAGCTGTGAATTTTGTTTTTTTCCATGATTTTCAGTATTTAACATGAATGTTCAGTGCTTGGATGCTGTTGGTTGAGTGGCTGGAAGGCAAGTATCTGTCTGAAGCGAGATGCAGACTTGCATATGGTCCAGCTGATGCCACTGCCACTCACTGTCTCTTGCTTCAGTAAAATCCAGATTGGTTTTACCTTTCTGGTACCAGCTCACCCGGGTAGTCCCGGACAAAGGGCCAACGTTATTTTCACATATGCTGCACTGTTTTGTCAAAATCTATAAATTTCTGAAGTTAAAAAATTACAAATTAGACAGAAAGTGTTTATCTTGATCATGATCGTTATGACAGTTTGTTGATAGTTATTTGCTTGCTGACTAAAACCTTGTTTGTGACTTTGTGATCATTACTTATGTAGCACAGTTACTGTTAGTCCATTATTACGAATGATGATGTTGATCATTTAGTGTGTGACTCCACTAGTACCTACTGAGCAGTGATTACGGAGTTGAAACGTGTAATATTCTATTATAGTTGGTGCTGTCAATTTGGCAATTTAAAAAACTGCCATACGCCATCCCCGAATACAAGACAGTTTCTGTTCTATAATGATGATAGTCTGGATGTTAAAAGTCAAGTTCATCAGAAGTGTTCTGTGCTGTGTTGTGAACAGTAGTTATGTACAGTGATATACACACTTATGAGCAGTTCTTACATCTGCATGTTGGTTTTAGGCTTTTTTTTGTGTGTTTTGCTTAGCTGCAGCTGCAACTTATTTTGTGTTGAGTAGGACATAAACCTGAACTCAAACAATCAATAAAAAATGTGATTGTTTTTTTTAGTTTTTTGATTGGGAATTTTGTATAGGCATAATAATGGCCATAAAATGTGTGTGCATATCTGTGTGTAATTTATGTTTTTCTGTGATACTGCATCTTTCGGTATGGATGCAGTGCAGCTGAGGAGAATTGTGGCTTTTGCTTTCAATCCAAATGCATTATTAATTGGGCAGAAATACTTTGCTTAAATAACTTTCTCCAGTTCTTGACTAGGGTGGCAGCTAATACATATTGTCCGGTATGATCATACGCCCATTGAGGTAGCTTATATTGGCTGGCATTACCACAGACATTCTACACTATGTCTCAAAAAAGTAAACTACCCAACCACCCAAGTTTGTCAAGGCAAGCACATACACTGAACAGGTGAAGTGTGATATTAAACCACCTTTTGATGGCATAATCACGCAGTAATATTTCTATGAAAAATTACAGGAATTAGACCACGGCTATTAAAATAATGTCATAGAAAAAAATTATGTATTTCAGCAAAGGTAGCATGAATTTGAGCCAAACTTCCAGAATTTGTACATGGTGTACATGAGTATTATCAGTTGGCTATAGCTCACTTAACTCTTGCAGCAATTTCATTCCATATCGTCAGCAAACAGTCTTTCAGCTTGGCAGTGTTGGTCAACATCAGTGTGTGTCTCATGATAGCGTTCCAGCGTTGCATCCCATACATGATAATCCATTGGCATATCAAGCTGGTTCATTTTCTGGTATTTTTTTATCAGAATCTCAGTTTAATTGCTTGTTCACTTAGAAAAAATACTTTAAAGTTCAAATATATGTAATTTCTAAACAAAACCAAATATTGCAACAAAATTTGTTGCGTATAATGCCTGAATCCTCCTCAGTGAAGGTGTAAATTTAGTGATAAAATCTATTACAGTTATGGCAGTAATTAATTTTTCCTAAGGTATGATTTTTTATTGGTGCACCAAATATGAAGTCTAGCTGCACTCATTGCAAATGGTGCAACTGCAGATGGTCATTGGCAGTCATGGTTCAATCAGGGTCATTGGTCAATATCACTGTTTTGTAGAGAGCATACATTTGCTACAGTAATTATACTGCTATTTTTCAATTTTATTATCTCTCAGGTATAGTGCGATGAGGTCAAAAATTGTCAATTTTTATACCTTGTATTTGGCACTGTTATTGGGGATGAACTCTTTAGATATTTGCCAAAGCTTCCAGTCAAGGTTGCACTGACCAGCTTAGCAAACTTTATTCCTCCTGTTGCCAGAAATTTTACCTATGACCTTGACCTAGCTGCTTGATTACCATGCAATATTTATTGCATGGTGATGCTGTCAATAGAATACTGGCATATGATAGACCATTGGTCACTGGGCTTGTGCTTGCATTGGGTGATAGAAATAGTAGTGTTCATGTGAGGAATTTTTATTGCAACTATTAGTTACGATATTTGTTTGTAAGTCGACACTTGACTATTTGTATTGTGTGAATGGCAACTGAATGTGGTTTGATTTTTATAGATTTTGAGATGAATGAAACAGAACAACATGGAAACAGACGTAGTCGCTCAAATAGAGGTAGATATATGTGGTGTTTTGGACTAGGTTTAGAGTTGAGCATTCAGCATGTTGTTTAAAACCAGTAGCAAAATATGAATAAGCATGTTTTTTTTAACAATTTACCACTGCTAATTATTCATGTTTTCACCAGTTAATGGAGGTATCTGTGTCTGTTAATGGTTGTGTATATTTGCTCAGCATTAGCTCCATTCATTTCATATCTTATCCACACCACAGCACTTTAAAAAGTTGCGTTAAGTGTGATTGTCGATGTAGACTGGATAAAGGTTGGGCATCTATGGTTCATCACAGAAAAAGGACCAAAAACTGTTCTGCACAGTCTGTTTGACTGCTGTAGTGACTCCTTGCAGATTATTTCTACATCATTTTTCTGCAGAAATTTTAAAACTATATATATTTAGTATATAATG
>Ga0209782_1001617_pt1 | contig 11936 bp, 8 predicted proteins | sample WorMetmaBAHAMAS1_FD_187390 | JGI IMG/M metagenome (GOLD analysis project Ga0209782, IMG submission 187390) | Marine gutless worms symbiont microbial communities from Max Planck institute for Marine Microbiology, Germany - Inanidrilus... | ecosystem: Host-associated > Annelida > Digestive system >... | reverse complement strand
CCCACCCACACACGTCATTCTCATTTCATATCCACAGCATTAATGTACACAGTAACTCAGTGTTTGCTACAGAACTCAAATGAACTGTCTGACAAACTCTTAACTAATGTCATCACACTAGCTGCATCGGGTAAAAAAATCTAACTCAGTCAATAAAACTACATGCGCAGTTTATATTAAATATACACTATCAGAACAAGAGACGTTGTGGATGTATCATAGAGTCGGACCTACACTGACCGAGCAATGGCGAACATGCATTTCAGCAGGAGAAAATAAAGGTGTGGAATGGCCTTCAAATTAAACAGCAGAGAGGCACCTAGTGTAAACAACTAGGGTTCAGTTAATCAGTCACAAGCACATTTCATATACAGCAAATACAATTATATAGTACATAACACTTAGTTTCTGCCTATCATCACTGCATTTGGAATTTCAGACATGAGATGCACCACTCTTCTCAAATTCATTCTCATATCATGGTTCACTTATTCTCTCCATTGAATGAAAATCAAAATACAATTTGCATACAACATCATCTTATGATGTAAAAGAAAATGTTAAAAGTAATACTCCATTAGTTTCAACGGTTCAGTTGGTACGCACAGCAGAGAATGCAATCCACAGCTTATTAGGCACAATCTTTCTATACACATCGAAATAAAGAACTTTGCTGGACACTGGCATATAAAAATAATAATAATAATAATATTCTAATCCATAATGAGTCAGATTCCATGGATTAAACAGTGAAATTCCTACCTGTAAAGCCAGTTGTAATTTTTACCATATATAGTCCAAAATTACTACTAAACACTACTAAAATATAAAATTGTTGTTTACTGTTTTTACCCACATAACCATAATTTAATTGGTATTAAAAGATAAAATTTTGAAAGAACATTTTACTTCATAAGTAATTGTATTTTGCAAACTGTTTTTACCAGTTCAGTTTATTCTTGCTTTCTCTAATGAGTTGAGTTCATTGAGTATACATATTCTATGTGATATCTATGGTTGAGTTACTTTGGAATTTGATGCTGTTATCCATTTGCAATTTACTTCCAATATGTGGCTATATTTTAGACAATTAATGTGCAACATAATATAGAAAATGTTTTTACAAATTTGTCACCGGCAAGCACTCATCGTCAACCGAGCAGTCATAGTAGTGACCACAGCGGCGTGTACGCGTCATTCATGCATGACCGTTTAGTAACAGACTAAACTGGTAGATCAGAGACAAATCATTATGTACAACTAACAAGAACACACACAAGCCATCCATTAGCATAATGCACAACTGGTACTTTCAATTGCCTCAACTGGTCTCTCCTGGTGATACATATAAAAATACTCATTTGTGTTGTAACACATATAACATTAACAGTTAAATTATTTTATGAACTGAAGAAATAATGCAGTTCAGCATTGTCAATCCTGTATATATCTGCATAGACTAACTCTAGAAATATGGCATATAATTATGGTGACAAGGATATGTAGGCTGTGGACAAAATGAGAAAAGGTCATAGGAAACGTGCAACCATTCAATTTTGTGTAAATAAAAAAAGTAAAATTAATCTTTAACGATAAAATAATATAAATTGAAGTAAGACATCAAGTAAAACAATAAAATAAAACAAAATTGTAAGACAATAATTAATACTTACTGCATAATAATTTACAGACAATACTAGGCCTAACAAACTAACACTAGTTAATAATTAAATTTTATTGATAATGTAAGTGGTCTTGCCTGCAATATTAAGCACTTGAAGCAGGCTAGTTGCAAATGCTGCATTACGTAATTTGCACGCCTTTTCATTCTTGGCCTAGAATTGTATGCTACTATACACAAAAGTGGCAAATGTTGCGGGAGTCGTCAGCAAAGATTCTAAGGAAAAGGAGAATGACAGACTAACCCAAAATTATATACATTAACCGTCATCTTTGTTATACAAATTTTACACCTAACACTGCAATGCACACAGTTATTAGCTGTGGACAGAGTGGGACGCCCATTATTCTTGCACTGTGCTTACCACAGCACTTCCCCTGTTGATATTCCTGCAGCCGCCTGCCACTGCCACCTTTAACCCAACCATCAGTGGCTGCCAGAGAACCATAAATACAATTGCACGTGGATATGCTACATACAAAAATATTGTTGATCAGTAGTTCAGTACCACTGAAATGAAATGTCAGAATCCATTGCCAAGCAATGCACAAGGCTACTGTTAATAGTGGAAACAAAGCTAACTGAAGCGCAAAACTTTAACAAAGACTGTTAAAAAACAACAGTTAATACAACCTATACTCTGCAAAGATGGATAAGCGTTTTGGTCTTCAAAAGGCATCATTGTTCTGTTGGATGTTTCTGCTCATATTGAATTCGTGAAATGGCGAGTATATATGGAGGATCAAATTTAGCGATACCACCTATCGTTTTTGCCTTTAACAACAGAATGCATCCAAGAAATAGTGATTTTGGCACATACAAACAATAGGCCTATAGCAACAAGTGGCATAACACCAAAGTGAAAGGTTCTACTAGAGGGCGCCATGTGTTTCAACAAGTCTGATGCAGGCTGGCAGTTCTTAGTGAAAGTTGTGATGCATCAGTGCTTCACAAAACATTACGTCACATCTATGACGAAAGAATGTTTCAGAAAGAACAGTTCAATGTGTCTGCCATGACATAATGCAGATGAAATCTCCATTCACCGATGTTGTGATTATTGATCAGTATCTCCGTCAGAACAAGTGCAACTGCAGCATGATTGCCTGTTTTAACTCATCAACAACCATTTCCAACTTCGTGTAACAATCTGCCGGATTTCAATCAACAAAGGCAACATTCTCATGCCATTGTACACACCGTACATACACCTGCCACTCGCTAATGCATTGTGCCTTCACTAAGATAACTTGGGCATCACGCACCTCTTGCTTTGTTGTTTTTATGTCCAAAAATCATATATTGATGCATTCAGCTGTTATAAGTAAAAACTAAAAGCAGTATCGTATAACACGTTGCATCCTGTATACATGAAGTCGTTGATGTTTCGGGAAATTCCTGGTTGGGCAGCACTCCTTTTCTTGCATCACAGAATAGTTAGTGGAAAACCTTCTATGCCTGGGTATCATAGGCGGGCGGTGCACGCGACGATTTGTACTTCATTGTTGGGTTATATTCGCCGATAAAAGAGCCATCCTCGGTGAACTTTCCCGGCGTCAGGCTTGCATAATCGTTCAGGCTCTGGTCGTCGTCACTGCCTATCTTGCCTACCGAACTACTTAGCGATCCAGAAGGACCGGCAGCGCGGCTTCCAGTTCCAGTGCCAGATGTAGGGCTGGTCCAGATAGGGTCTCTGTGACAAGCACACAATCACAGACAGGCCCATCACTGAATACTGACAAGCTGCTGTCGATTGTGTGCTTGCATTGCTTTCAGTGCGATGAAATTTGCTACGAAAACGTTTTTTGAATGTTAAAATAGCACTGGTTGAATAGCATTTTTTATGAACTGCGCTTTAACATTCAGTGTTAAGAAGCAGAAAGTAAGAGAACAGTGATAACAAATATTACATATCTCAAACTGACCATATATTGCAATCTTCTGTGTCTCATAAGCCAAGAGCAGTTTAATTAATATAATTTTATATGTACACTACAAACAGCGGGAAATTATGCACAACCATTATACGACAACCTAATACAATTTTCATTGCAACAGGCTTAGAACACGTTGAAGACTGCAGAGTGGTCACTTTTTGAAACAGCTATGGTGCAGTTTCTTTTTTACATTGTTAACACAGTACAGTGTAGTAGCAAGAGTAGTGTTATTATGCCGTTTTAAGCACGTGTGGGCCTAGAAATGGCCTACGGTATTACCACTAGTGTCATGTCACTTGCAATGGACTTTATCCAGTTCATTTCAGTGGTTCTGTTTCAGCTTTTGAACAAACATAAGCAAGCATCATAACAGGCAGCCACCGAATTTACCCACAGCTGAATTTTACAGTGTTATTTTCGTTGTGATTTTTGTCATGTTCTTCGGCGGTTTGCTGAGTTCACTCCGACAGCTCTGGTATAAGGTCGTACTCGTTAATTCACGTCACCAGTGTAGGCCTACAGGCAGCATACATCGATTCAGCATAGACTTGTGCATTGCACGTCTGATGCTAATGTGTGCCTACGATACGTAAGCTTACCCTGCAAACATTGTCTAGCTTTTACATTCAGACACGAAACACTGTCATGTCATGTATATCCATTTACAGATGTTTATTTACTGGGCATAAAACAGATACATAATACAAGTGTCAACAATTCAGCTAATTTGTGAATCCTAGATACATCACTAATATGTTACTAAATGCCACATAACAATGTGCTCATCATTAAGACTACTAGTCCGAATACAAACTTCATCGCACAGGAAGCAATCAGCACACAGCTAACAAACATTATATACATATCGATATGTTCAACATGCGTGTACTGCTAGACGGCCTAGGCCCCACTGTGATTATACTTGCTAATTAAGAACAACGTTAAAAATTTAATTCAAGTCAAGTATAAAAAAGGACAAAATTATATACAAATAGGTCATTAAAAGCATAGAAGACTTCCTACTGTTACACACTCAGCTTATGTAACCAGTTCAGTTTTCTGCAGTTAATTCACACTAAGTCAGGTCTCAAAAATAAACACTACCATTATTTGTGGTGCAAGCTTGTATTGTGGTAAACTCTTAATATTAAAGAAATGTTTTCTGTTGCTAAATACAGCCGTGAAGATGCCTATCTTGAATAATTTAACACCATTAAAATGTTCTATCAACAGATACAACTGTCCAGTTCATCAGTGTTATTTACTGCATTTTATTTAATTAACGGGTGCAGTCACTCACAGCTTGAGCAATTGTCTCAGACAATTAGAAATAAAATTCAGCACCTCAGAGGCACTATACCGGAGCCATTAACATAAGAAAACAGTTACATCCCACACTGTGACAAATACAAGCAGTGGCGAGGCCAATTTGGGTTGAACCCCCTGTCCACTTGTCTCCAGGTTTACCTGTGGGATTTGCATAAAACTGATGACAATTTTGGGGGAGGGGTAATGCACAAATACATTAAGTGGTCAGCGAGTACTTTTAAATTCTTAGTTGCTGCCAAAATTATCCAAAATCTACAGATTTGAATACCGTGTTAAAAAGAAATTCTGCGGCAAAGTCCCCAGACCGTACTAGGATGGATGCTAAGCCGCTCTTTATATTCTGCTTCTATAACCCCCACTTTGTTTGAAACCTGTGGCCTCGCCCCTAAATACAATCAGAAAGTCAGAAAATCGTCGGCAGGAAATTATGCACTCAAGCTGTTGAGTGTCAATGAATGTTGGAGCCTCAGAGCTTTCATCATCAACTAGTGAGGGGCCGACGGTCGTCTTCATAATCACGACGAGTCCTGTTAGACCGAAATAAACACGACTCTAGTGAATTCACTTCTACCCTACCAAGACTTTTACCTTCAGTTTTCGTGCAACTACCGCCTTCTTTTTCACAGTAACTACTTCTGTTTTTTTCCAGGTCTCCCCAAAAGAAGATCTTTGTGGATAAGGGGATCAGGTTTCTTACAGCAGTTGCCTGTTTGTGTTGTCAGAGCAGTGAATGGAAGCTGTGGAGTGTTTAGGACTATGTAACAAAATGTGCTGCAGTCTAGAATTTCAGCAGAATTTACATAGCTCAATGAGCACACTGGTTGACTGGTTTTAGGTCCTAACTGGTTGTGCATTAAAACAGACACTTAGACGCCACTAGCTATAGCTAGATAATTGGGGAATTATAACACTGAAATGAACTGACAGAATCTGCTGACAAGTGGCACAGAAGCTAACATAAATACTGAAACCCGGAAAAAAGAACTCTGACAGAAAATATGCGATAACTTTTACAATAGTACAAAGCAGAAAACCTAGCCTTGCCAGCAGTTGTGTTCAGTAGCTGACATACAGGGTAAATGGGCTCTGATATCATCCATCACCTTGACAAATCCCAATGTACTACTTATAACAGTAAGCAAGTGTCCATTTTCCACGAAGTTTGATGCAAATTTACAGTCACTTCATAACAATGCGGCTGTACTGAACCTCATACTGAACTGAACTGGCCTGAAGTTTGTTAACATTTGATCAGTTCTTTACATTACACCTACAAATTTTGGTCGTTTGATCGTTCGTCAGCATACTCTTTTCAACGCAGCAGCCTTTGATGCAACCATTGAAGAAAATGGTTGTAAAAATAACAAGATAACAATAACTCAGAAGCAAAGCTGTAAAGGTAACTGCCATTTGTCAGAAACAGCACAGTAAATGACAGTCAGTAAGGCCTATTTATCAAGGATAAAAATAATCAAAATAATTTACCTTAATCTAACAATTATTCACTATTGTATGCAGTGAAAGCATCACTTTGGTAAAATCCACCAAATGCTACATTAACTACAATCAAACTGTTATCAGGCTAAAGAGGCATTATTTTTGGCATATTCATTTCAGAGTTTCAGACGTGGAGATATAACCATGCCACAGCCATTAACTTTTTTCTTTGAAGCATAGGGCCCTACATGAAAATTCACCCCTCAATTTTTGGCAAAGTTGTACTGATATATAGAGAAAGAATGACAAACAGACAGAGCCAACGTCCTGGAAGATGTATAAGATGAAACAAGCAACATTGCAGCTAGCAAGCTGGCAGCATGGCAGGATCACTGCTACAGCCCAATGGGCTGGACACATGCAAAAGTATTATGATGACTATGTCTGTCTGTCTGTATATGCTGGCATATCTCAAAAACCACAATGCCAAAAATTTTCGAGTGTGTTAATTATGGCTTAATCCTCCTCTGGCAGCGTTGTGATATGTACTTCCGGTTTCATGGATGACGTCATTTTCACGTACACAATGGACCACACAGTGCACGTCACATGTAGGCCTATTTATCAGTGGCGAGAGGACAGTGCAACAATCGAAACTACTCAGAGATTCTAACCAAATTTTGTTCAATTACAAAGGTCAGCAAGTACTGATTGTGGGTGGCAAAGTTTCCTATCTATGGTTGCTTTCTTTTTCCTAGCAATTTTTCAGAATACAGCAGTGACGTACCCCGCCCCAACTGCTCAGTGTATCTAAGAGTAGATAGAGATGAGAAACTCAGATGATTTATACTGACTGTCGCTGGTAGTCGTGAAATCCGCTGTCGGCGAGTTCTTTCTCCGGGTCACGATCAGCCGCTCGCTCTTTCTCATCCACTGAAAATATATAATACAACACAGGACGTGTTGATATGTGTGTCAGAAATGTCACAGTGAACAAGAACACATACAGTTTGTGTATAAGCCTACTCCATGCTGGACACATTCCCAGAAACGCCAACACTTAAGAATGGAATGGATCATACCTGGGTACTCGTCGCCTCGGTTACGGCGCATCCAGCAGCAGCAGCAGAGCAGTATGATGAGAATGATGAGAATGAGTAGAATGATGAGGAACGGCACCCACCAGTAAGGCCACAGCTGCGACTCATCTGTAGTACCACAGACATGTCAATCACATGGCCCCGCCCACCAGCAGCTCTCTGGGACAAAGGATATTCAATATTTAATAACCACAGAGTTAATAACTAATTTATCACATTAAATATTAAATATTCTTTATACAAGAAAGCTCAAAGTGTGTCACTGCTGTGTCCAGCACAGCTAACCTCGTCTGCAGTTCAACAATTATTTTATCAATGTTTAGTGCAAAATCTACATCAATCACTCACAAAAAATGCTGAAATTCGTATCACCACCTAGCGAAATGATAACACCATCATTGTAATATGCTCGAAGTACGTAAATTAAGTCACAGCAGAACTACTATACGGAGACTGTCAGATTTTGTTTTCAGCAGTCAAGGCCACGCCTTTCAAAGCAGTCTTTTTGGGTCGAACCTTTGTTATCCATCACATTGTACCTGGAATTGACTCTCCACTTCACCATTCATATCATCGATAACTCCCTCACGCTTTCACTCACAGCTTACTACCTACCTTTCACAAATGATTTCCATCATAGACGCTCTTCTTCTCTCAGCACTGACTTCACACACTACTCATTGTTTATCGTCTCTTCTCAGCACTTCCATTTTTAGTCGCACCTCTCGCACATTGCTGCGAGGAGCTGCGACCTAAGTAGTCACATTTCTGTCCGTCCATGACAAAAAAAAATATGTTGCCGGCCCAACCGACCCTTCCCTCCCCAATTCACCCACAGGGTGAAAGTGCAGACCAAGACGGACCAAAAAGTCCAATGCAAGGGGGTCTAAAATTGATATTTGTTGACAAAATATGGGTGCAAAGTTTCAAATTTCATAGGCTCATATAAGGATTCAGGGTCAAACTTTTGACCATGTGTTGAGAGCTGACAAAAAGCTGCCATAGAGGTGCAACCGTATACTGCTAGGTATTCTAGTTTGTTTTAGTTTCTTTTCCTTTATTATGCCTTATTTTTGGGTTTGATGCAGTAGATAAGCCAGCTTTCATCAGCTTTTGTGAGCTTTTTGGTCATATCGTATCATATGTGGAGCCAGTTTTACAAACTGGCAGCCGTGAGTCTCATGCAGTTACCCAGCTAGCAGTACCATAATGTCATAACTTTATCCCTATCACAAGCATTAAAGCCACCATTAAATTACCGAGATCTGGCGGTGTCACCAATTTCACTTCGTAGACAGTTTCATCGACGCCGTTGCTGGCGACAGCCCTGTAGCGGCCGAGGTCGTCTTTGTTGGTGTTGAGGATCGTCAGTGAACTGCCGTTGACGCTCGTGATGTGTGTCTTATTAGCAACATGCAGCACGGGACACCACTTGTCAGGACAGGACGAGTCCTCCTCATAACGATACCACGTGTACGTCACTGGCGTGTCTGGGTCAGATGTCGCTTTCACCGTGAATGTCACAGGCTCGGGAAACGTGGGCGTCACATCTTCAGGTATCACCACAAACTCCGTCGGCTCTACACACCGCGCATGCATGCACACATGCCTTCACTCAGACTAGAATATTTTCATACACAAAAGCGTCACAACTCAAGTATATTGGCAATCAGAAAAGAAATGTACAATGGCCACGTCGGGCAGTGTGAATTACACATAACCACATTAATGTTAGACAAAAAAAGATGAGACAGACAAAAGCAGACAGATGAAGAGACACCAAACATACTATACACCTACCGGCAAAAATATAAGGAGAGACGACAGAGTGAGAGACAGAGTGATACCGAAGACGTTGATGTATCCGTTGGCAAGTGCGTATCCATGCTGGTTGGTTGCCTTGCATTGAATCACCATCAAATCATTGTCACCTCCATCACAGTCATTCTTACACACTGATGATATTGTCAAAGTCTTTTCGTCGTTTGAAAACTGGAACTTGGACGGTCGAAAGTCAGCTGTTCACATAAACAATGGCATTCATAAAAACCTAAAAACCTAGGTCTTTTAAAACTCAATTCTACAGCCATGCTGGGTAGTCATAGAGAAAGGGCCGTTAAATAGGTGTTATGTAGGCAACGTATTCCGTAAGTGACCATTTGTAATTCTAATGCAATTTATATGTCATTGCTCTAGGCTGTAGCTCAGCATGATACATCATCACACAAGTTGACAAGAACATACGATTGATTTGTTGTCCGTTCCTGTACCAAACGACCGAGACATCTGGGATAGCATATGCATTGCAGTGGAACACGACATCTTGACCAACAGTTGCATTGACGTCGTATGGACGATCAGACATTTGCTTGAACACTGGCTCAGCTGTACATGCAGACACACACACACTTTATTATTGTCCCCCTTACATATAGCCGTATTGCATATACTTGACCGAGGTTCGGTTTTAGCTGACAGTCAGTTGGGTTATGGTTAGTGCTTAATTTCTAGTGTTTTGTGAGAATGGTTTGTATAACACCCACAGTTAAGTTGCATTTATTGCTATGTTTTGGAAAAATGGGACAGTCTGTAATTGGAAACAAAAAAAGCCTGTGAAGATAAAATCTACTGTCTTGTTTGCGGTAAAGCGTCAGTTGGGCTGTGGCTGAAGTGCTGCCAGTGACAGCTGAGAACGCTCACTTTCCAACTGCCACACACGGTCACCATCCTTGGCCGACAACTCACACTTCACAACAGCAATCAGCCACAGATGCTAGCAATCACCGTAGCCACGCATCATCTACCGCGGACGTGGATAACAAGAGCTGAAGTTAGACAACTGTACCGTGAACGAGCAGCTGTAGAGGGAACGACGTTGATCCGGCGGAGTTGCTGCCAGTACACATGTACGCGCCTTCATCAGATCGTTGTAGCTGTGAGATCTTGAGACGCGCGCCGTAGTCGCGACGTTCAATACGCGTCTCTGACGGAATGCTGCTGCCGTCCGTACGACGCCAGTTGATTGATATCTCATTGCTGTACCACACCACACCGTAGTGGACGTAATTCTATTCTAGTAGCATTTGCAGGACTACAGTACGTACAGTTCAACAATTGGCCATGCAACATGGATGATATGAAAAACTCCTGTCTCCGAGATGCGTTCATGCTCTTCTTGACATGCCGCGTGGACTGTGTAATGCGGACAAACGAGGAGTCCGTTTTGTTATAGGCGGCAAGGTGTCCTTCTCCATTCTTACCTCTACCAACCACAGAACCTTTACTTTCCCCACGCAGTCCACACGGCATGTCAAATGCCAGTGTAAGTGGAGCCGTATTAATTTCCACCTGTCAAATGGACTGCCACAACCATTGATACCACACGCTAGTACTCTATGACCCCGACTTTCCGCCAATTCTTCAAACAGGACGACAAACTGACGCCAATCTATCACCCTGTCAGGCCACCTCTACAGCTGCTGGACCCATGTGCACTGCCCCAGGAAACCTAGCCCTGGAGGAAGTGTATAATGCATTGATTGGATGGCCTCCGACGCCATTGCTCGAGGTGGCGACGTCAGACGCCGGCTCTAGGTCTTTGAGATCTACCAGCCAAATGTGAAGGAACGTTGCAAGGAATTAACTTATGCTGTTACAATTAATAAAACTATCTAGAATGCTGCAACCTCATCGTGGTGTCCAACTCCCAGCTGATTCCAAAAATTGTGTCAGTTACTAGTTACAAATGGATTAACTGTGCATTATCAATATTCTTATCATCAACTAGTTAAGGTCCAGGATGATGCTACCATGTTTATGCCTACAGCAGTATACAATGAACCGTAGTTCAGTAAGTCCTACTAGTCCTGCTACAATTGTATTATTGTGTAAACCGACAGCAAACAAGCAGTCAAGTCCCTGCATGTCTACAACCAGTATAATACAAGATGCAGCACTGTAGAGAATGTAACGCCGACCTTCCTGAGAAGAAACATCTCAGTGACACGGTTTGGCCTTCCAAGCCGACGACAACCGTTGAACTTGAGCCAGGATTGGCCGTCTGATTTGTGTAGAACATGATCTCTGGCTCCTGTGGTGCCACTATATACATCCAGTCAACCATCATGCCACCAATTCAGTTTTTGTTCGCTTGACGTTTATCATATTTACCACAAGATAAGCCAAAACCACTTTGGAAAATGGGGTGTGAAATGCAAAAATGCACATGCCACCTGTTCTGTGTGCAAGTTAATATATATAAACTGAGATAGCTGTGAGGATGATATTTTACTTCTAAAAATAATAACTATTTCAATTCTGATTCAGATCTTGGCAAATTAATTTCAATTTCAGGTCTCAGTCATACAATAATTTTAATTACACTTCAATTTCACTTCTTAAGTAATTTTAGTTCTAATTACAGTTTTCAATTGCATATAATAAATACATTTC
>Ga0209782_1001616_pt1 | contig 11936 bp, 4 predicted proteins | sample WorMetmaBAHAMAS1_FD_187390 | JGI IMG/M metagenome (GOLD analysis project Ga0209782, IMG submission 187390) | Marine gutless worms symbiont microbial communities from Max Planck institute for Marine Microbiology, Germany - Inanidrilus... | ecosystem: Host-associated > Annelida > Digestive system >... | reverse complement strand
TATTTATACACTGTACTTAATACTACGGCCTTACTGTCTACAAAAAAATTATCAAAATTGGTTGATAAGTGTTGAAGATATATCAAGCCAAAGCAGACACAGTAGATAGCATGACTGAAAAGACCCAATTTCCGGAGTTCATGTTTTCCCAGGTAGTGGAGAGACATTAGTTAGGAGAGGTGGGATAGCAAAGCACCATTCGATAGCAATATTTGTGCCAAAAATTAGCGAAATCGGTTGATGTGCATTGAAGTTATAAAGTGCAACATCCATGTCATTATTTTGAGACACGGTATAGAAGGCACTCGTTTTATGAATTAATGGCTTATAACTTGACAATGATTCCACCTTGACTTAAGGTCTATATAGAACATTAATAGGAAATTATGCATTTCCAGTGAAACGTAACTATCGCTGTGCTATGTTGACCAGAACTGCCCTAAATCACTTTTGGCACCTATTGACTTGGTGACATGTCAGTTATCTGTATTTCGGGTCTTGTTTGCAGCAGCAGAATAAGTCATTTTTGAATCTCAGTGTCCTTTTAATGAAGCAAGCTAGCATTATGCGCTAATGTGGACTGTATACTGTCTTGTCAAGCTGATAGCTGGTCAAGTTTCCAAATCAAATTGTACATTTTCACCATAAAAACACCAAAAATCGTCTGGCAGCCCATTGAGCCAGTTTTCAGATCCATAGTTGCATCTAGGGAGATTGGATGGGAGCAAAAGAGGATTGGAATGGAGACCCACTCACATAGTTATTTCTGAAATTTGACACCTCTGTGTTCAGGCAATTAGTTACTAAAACTTAGTGAACATTGTGGACAGGTTCTGTTGGAGTTGTTGACTGGTTTGCCAGTGTTAGACGACAAACGAGAGGACGGAAGTCTGGTAAGCACTTTGAGTGTAAATTTATGCCAACTATTTATGTACATGTCAGCATAGTCATCCAACTTCGTAGACTCTAAGTTATGCTTCTTGCCACAGAAACTGTATATACAGTGATTTTGCCACATGCATTGCATACGTAAGAATCATTTCAAGATCTAACCAACCAATACGGACCTAGCATTATTTGTCCTCATAAAAATGAGGATGTTTGTGTATCTCACACTCACAACCGACGCGCATTAAACTCATCTTTTTAACATTGCTTGTAATTAGTTTATCGTTTTTATCTGAACTTCTGTAATGCACAGTAGGTCTATTTTATGTATACTGGGCACTATAACATTTTAAGTACGTACGTACGTAAGTACGTATCTCGAATTATCCAGCCGTAGAACGTCATGTGACGTAGTGCAGCTGTCAGTAAAGATCTGCTGAGGTCTGAGCAGTATGTACATGTACTAAGATTCCACAGTAACAAATATATTAAAAGTATAAATGTGTTAATGTGTTTACCAAGTGTCTGACAACAGTTTGAGAACGTTCGTTCTCGTGTGCTGGACAAAGAGCTTGCAAGAATCCCACACCTTCATTGCATCAACTTAATCACTTCTGTTGTAAACTGCTGGTCAGTGTTATTTTCAGTGGCATAACTAGGGTTTTCAGAGCCTGGGGCAGAAAAAATGAAGTGCACTCCCTCCCGCTGAAAGTTGTCAAGTTATTCTGACGCAAGCAGTCCGATTTTCGATATTAATATGTTATACCACCATGGTTGTGCCTGCAATGCTATGATCTTCCTTCAACAGTTATGTTGATCAGCTGCAGGTATTTTACGGCTGCTTCAGATCAGCATTTTCTGCAATTTTCAAAGTGACAACCAATGGCCAGGCCGCCATGAAATTGGGGAAGTTTGAACCCTATCACCACGAGCCTCAAGGGTCACCCATGGGATTTACACAAAACAATGAAAAAATTGGAGGGGGGTACCACCCCTGAATATACTCAGAAAGCAGCTAGTAAGTTCTTGATAGCTGCCAGAATGCATCCAAATCTACAGATACGAATGCCATATTTAAAAAAAAATTGGGGGAATGCCCCAGACACCATACTGGGAGGGCACCCCCATACTGAGGTGGGGCGACTAAGCCTCAATTCTCCAGTATAAAACCCATGGCTTTGCCCCTGGTGATTTACAGCTAACAAATTTCTTGCAAAACTGTACTACATCAATACAGTTTTATATAAAACGTGAAAAACACAAAAGCAGCAAGGCCAAGTATAGCCAGATGAGTGTATTACTTAGCAAAATACCAAAAGTTTGTTGCGATAGGCTACTACTGTTTGTACATTCAGCAGACTTGATCAAACTCACACTTTTGTGGTCATAAAGTATTTAAGGGAGGCTGTTTTACGTGCCCTCACCTGCTGCGTCCAGGGGACGACTGCCCGCCCCCTCCCAGTTATACACTGGTTATTGTTGTAAGTGTTCTGACTTATATGAACAGGTACTGCACGTACAGGAGAAATGGGATGAGAATAATATAACATTACTGGACAAGCAAGCTGGAGATTGGACCATCACTGATACGCAGAGAATATATCAGACAGCTGAAAAGTTGCTATCGCAAAACCACACGAAAAGACCAAGAATTGTCGAGGTATGCCACAAAGTGTATGCAGTTCATGGAGCCACCTGGAGAACTCCACATAAACTGTACCAGTGAGTGAGAAATAGTGACCAGCATGGAAAGACGGCTTAAAATAAAATCACGATCTAAAACAAATGGTAAACGGGAAATGTAAAAGCAACGCTACAGAGCTAGTATAAAACTGAAATAATATTAAACCCTATAACTGGTTACAAAACTGGGTTTCTTTGACTGTCAGTGCATTTGAATAACTCTTTATGAGAACAGATGGTTCGGAATTTAACAGATATTTTATAATCTAACAGTTTATGTGCCTGCTGAAGACATACTGCTACCACAGTCACCATAACCACTCCAGCATTCTATTGCTATTTTAATTTTATTTCATTTGGCCTAGTTTACCAGATTTATAACATTTCAGATTAGGATGGACCTCTTAGACGCGTACTGTTGAAATTTCAACATGCAGAGCAATTTTACTGTCCACTGTACTATTACTGTGGCCCTTTAATAAGTTCTGCAAATCCATTAACTGCAAAGCTGGTAAATGTTTTTAGCTGCCCACAGGGAGAACGGCTTCGGCTTTTGCCCAGTACTTTTTTTCTAGACAATGGATCTCAGCCATCCCTTTATGGATCACCGCAAAATTTGCACAAGTTTGGTGTGAAGTCAGCCCTTAAAAGCAATTTTTTGAAATTTTCTTTCCCCACCCTTAAAAAATTTGACAGACAAAAAACCTAACATTTGGCCGTGTCCTATGGGCTCATTAGTTTGTTTACGTTGCTAGGACCAGTTCATCTTACTTATTTTTGGTCAGTTGGGTGTGGCACTCATTTGATTGGTGTTGGCCACGGGTAAAATGTGGATGTGTGGATGCTTTTGTGGCAATTGTAGTCGATAATTTCCAGCCATCTACACTGTGTCTCAAAAAACGATACCACCCAACCACCAACGATGATTTTAACAATCATTGTCCGATTCCATTAATTTTTGGTACAAATATTAGTGAGTGAATATGACATCAAATAGTGGTTTAAATTCCCACTTCACCTGTTTAGTGTACTTACCTTACCTTGTGAAACTTTTAGACCATTAAAACCTTGAATTTAGTCTCAAATTGCACATATCCCAGTGATAAGAAGTTAAATGCTAAACTGTAATTAACAGCAAAATTTTGTTATGCTTAATTTACTTATTTTTAATGCAGTTTTCAACCTAGGAAGAACAGGAGTAAATTTCATTGCGTCAATGATCTGAAGCAGCACGTTGTTAACATCTAGCAGTCTGCAGCAGAACGTCATTGACGCGGCCATCAACAAATGGAGAAAGTGACTGGTAGTGTGCTTGTGTACAGATGGACAACATTTTGAACACTTTTTATGAGTTTCTCATGAAAGCCAAAAAAAATCATGGACAAATAGTGTAATTAGATTGCTTATTCCCAAAAAATATTTTTACTCGGTTAACCCTAGCTGTTTGTGATTTTCAGGCCCCTAAAGTTTCCCAAGGTAGGGTACACACACTAAGCAGGTGAGGTGGGAAAATAAACCACCTTTTGATGGCATATTCTCTCAGGAATATTTGTACCAACAATTACTGTAATTGGACAACTACTGTTAAAATTATTGTTGGTGGTTGGGTGTTATCGTTTTCTTAGACACAGTGTAGTTTTAAATCTCTCAGCAGGGTATCTGCTTTCCAAAATGTTTTTGAATTCACCGCTGACTTTCTACCATCAGCATCATAGCACTGAAGAATACACTACACATTACTGGTCCATTTGATGCTACAGTATTGTGTAAGCACAGCTGGTCACACGATATAGTGAAACAATGTGGCATGTTTTCAGATACTCGAGGAAGTGGAATTTTGGTGTAAACACATCAAGTCTGCAGGTGCATAATTCAACAAATGAAAAGATCAGTTCTCTGCATAACGTTATCTACTGCCAGGACCACTCTAAACCATTCTCAACATACTGATTCAACTCACGATATCAACTATTTCTACAACTCATCGACTACATAGAGTGTCCTGCAGCATTCTTGTGACAGTGTCACTCAAGTCACGATAATAATAATAACACCGTAACAAGACAATAACAGCAAAAACTGCCGCAGTTTATGTCACTTATGTCAATATCATATTACATATTTATTTTGAGGGTCTTTCATTTCATATTCTGTATTTTGTTGTGATGTAATCATATAACCATTTAGTTGTCATTAAAAGTTATTGACTGATTGACTGAGTTAAGGTTTAATGTCCCATTTGACACTAAACAGGTCATATCAGAGACATTCTTCCCAGCCAGTCACTTGGCTAGTACTGAGAAGATCAAAATCAAAGCTTAGACTAAAAAAACAATAAACAGCCAATAAACATAGGCTAACACAAAAGAAAATTATAACCACTAAATCAACGAAATACATATCATCAAAGCACAAAAAATACAACACAAAATGAACTGAGACAAATTATAGCCCAGGTTTAGTCATCTTTTATGACATCTGGCCTGGAAACAGAGTGGGCCTATTCTCAAAGGAAAAGATAAAGGAGAAGTGAATAAGAAAGGAAAATATAAGCAAGAGAAAAAGGCAGCAAGCTGCCAGAAGCAAAAGGAAACAAGTGATAAGGTAAACAAACACATGAACAATCTATATAGTGCCAAAATCTACATGTTTGTAGAGTGCATTCAGCACAGGCACCCACAATTAACTCAGCCTCATATTGCCATCTTTGCAATGGACTGGAGTAGCATGGCTTGGCTTGTGGTCTCAAAGAACTTATTTATATCACAACATATAATTAACATATAAGTAATCTTAAAAGGCATTATAATCACGTGGAATCAGTAGTAAATCAACTGATTTTGTCCCATCATCCCTCAATGAATTGTCATCTACTAAAACCAAAACTGTTAATTTTTCTCAAATCCTCTACTGCTTGACTCAATTAACTTTTTACTTTCCACATAACAAAAATAGGTAATATCAGGCAAGTTTTGCCAGCCAGTCACTTTGCATTACAAAATTAAACCTCACAGAACAAAAGTACATGCACCAATAAAAGTAGAGATAACAAGACATAAACTCAACATTTCAAACAGGTTTAGTCACTTGATGACCTCATATCCACCGCCGACAAAAAATTATTTCGCCGAATAACCAGCAACAACGATCATTGCCTACATTCACTCCTCCCCCCAAAAAGACACACAAAAGCACTGAATTCTCTCAGAAGTCGAGGACATATATATCAATTGCCTCAAATTGAATCTAACTTATTTAAGAACTCCTTTTTTAACAGATCTCTTTTTTCATATATGTAGACTAGTGTTTTTATCATGGTTGCAATTTGAACAGTGTTTGTGTATTTTGTTTCTTTCTTTATCTTACTGTTTTAATTGCTTGCATGATATGTTTCTACTATGTGTGCTATTGTCACGCTTTCATTAAAGGCAACTTACTTACTTACTTTGTACAAGATCAGTCATGGAAACTGACTGGGCTTATCATTGTCACAGCCTTGGGTCCTCAATGGAGCAACATTATTCCAGTGGCAATTACAGTGTATATAGAATACAAGGTAATTAACGGGGTGGGTCTGTTAGAATTAACAGCCTTGCTTGGGTACCCATCACTGATCCAAGGCCACTGTTTGCTGCACAACTGCCATTAAGGGCCAGCCAGTGTTCCAGTCACATTCCTCTACAACTGTCCATTCCTGTGGACATTTATAACTCCACTAATGAGTGACTAATATACCCGTCTGCCACGCTGATCGAGTTGCAGATCTGTTTGGCCAGATGGACAGAAATGCTCAGCACTGCTGACTGCAAAGCTATAATGCTATTCTCACCACAGACACTACTTTCCTTCTCCTTCAGGGTGGCGACTTCAGTCAGTCATTGTGGTGCCAAGGTCTGATTTGTTTTGGCAGTTTAGAGCCCAATGCACTGTAGGGACAGACTAGGCTCATGTCATAAAGTTCAGTGATAATAAACATACAATCTCTAAATGGTCACTGCCAATTTTTATCGTCTGTAGCATCTGGTAACTTCTGAAACTCTTGGCCCTTCAGTTTAGCCATCCTCCGCAACACTTTCAGCATATCGCCCTCAGGTGTGCGATCGCCATCCATCAGGTAAACTTCGTCTTCCTCAACTTCCACATTTGTTGGCGGAATGAAAGCACCGGCAACGTATCTCTTCTCTTCACAGAGAAAGTTGAACGTCGAAACAGCCTGTTCCTGTCAGTCGAATAATATAAATTGTCACTATCATCATCACCATTATCAAACAGAAATCACCTTCCTAAATTCAAAAATCGTATCCCTTGTGATAATTTCATGAAAATTGGTCACATCTCTTACATACATACTACAGATTAGTAGCTTTAGGACAGTAGACACACACAAATAATCTGGGAAATAGTATTTGCAATCAGTATTTAGGTACGTGAATATACCAACTACCATGTCAAAGTTATAGCAAGCCAAGATAAGATTGGTAGTTTTTACCGTGCGACGCTATGCTAAGCGCAGTATGTGCAGTCATGGTGTGTCATGGTGTATCAAAACGGCTAAAGGTAGGATCACGCAAATAATGCAAATAGGTCTGGGACTCTAGTCTATACTGACAAGCGCGTCGTACGGTCCCTCTGCCAGAGCAGAGCTTCTTGTTTAAACACAAGTATATAATAACTATTATTATCAACAGACATAAACAAGCAATGTGTACACTGCATTGCGCTTTAGTAAAACGAAGAAACTCTAAGTTACCGTTGCAAGAACTTCGCTGCTGATTTTGTGTTCACTTAGGTGTTTAATAACATTCTTATTCAACTTTGGTATGTCTTCATAGTTGCCCACACCAATAATCAGTATGTCTGCAATGAAATAAGTTTGTGAATATACATATCACTCAACTTCTGAGTAATTCAAACGATGCAGGTTAGTTAAGTACTAAGCTCGGTTTGCACCATCCAAACTTAAGTAGTCCTTAAATCTCCACTGAAATGCATGGAGATTCAAGGACTACTTAAGTATGGATGGTGCAACCTGACCTAAGTTAGTTAGGCAGTGGTGAAGTGATGATCACTGAACAACAGTGCTCTCTGCCACCTAATTACCAAGTAATACAGGTCAGATTATACGTCATTCAGGTATGGCAAGTATTGTCAGGTATCTCACAGTTTATCAGTCGTTGGCGTGCTCTTTATTCGTGAATGGCAAGTATCATGCCTTTCACACCACAGTATATGCTAGCGAAACACGATGCTTCAGTGAATCAAAATGATGAATTTCACTGCAGTAATATTATTACAAACTGCATGACAGCGAGTAAATAGACGGAAGACTGTTGATGTCTATGATGGTCTAAAGCAGTGTTCTTATCACTCATCTTATCTCATCTGACTTCTTTTCACTTGAACTTAATTTAATGTAAGTGCACTGTAAAGCAACCCAATTTGCCATGGCTGTGACCCACAGTTTAGATAATTTTCGCAGTTGTCCAACCTCAGCCGAAAACGAGGCTACAGTGCCAGATCCATTAGAGCGTAGAATATTCAACTCATAATAAAAGATCGCTTTCTGTTTTGTCCATATTGTAGTCAATATAGATAAAAAAATTAGTCAGATATAATAAATTTATTTTAGTTATAACCGTATCTGCTGTTATTGTCACAAAACTGTTATGATTTCGTGAGAACAGAATTGCCGGTAAAATCAATATTTTATTTTATTTATTGGTTCTATTTTTAGAACATCTTGCTTGATCATATCAGGCCCTGCACCAAAATGTACTAAAGTACAAATTGCAGTTTTTGTCGATCTTTTTAGCCACGGCAAGGTTTATGGATAGCGTCATTAGGTCTATGGTTAGTAGTGTTACGTCAGTATGGTTAGGGTCGCGGCTAGAGTTAGGTATACATTAATAAAATTTATAATTTCAACTTCGGTTCGTACTTTCATACACGTATTGTAGCCGGAGAATGTTTATTATGCGAATGGCAATACACGGAATGAATGCAGGTAAATCCACGGAATTTCCTTACACTGTGCTGCGACCAAACAGAACAAAGTAGATCACACTGACTGGTTGCAGTGATTACCTGCGACCAATTAAGGAAGACAGCATGACCTACTTTGTTCTGTTCGGTCACAGCCATGGGTTGCTTCACAGTGCACTCACATTCAGTTCAGATGAAACATCAGTGAGGTGAGGTCAGATGAGACGAGATGAGGGTACTTGAGGTTCCAAAGAGCTAAAAGCACACATCAGAACACAACTAAGTTCATTTAATCAACTTGCCTAATTTTGGCTCAAGCATTGTGAACAGTGACAAAGACTCATCAGTGATATCTTCTACATCTTTCACCTGAATCACAAACAACAGACATATTAAGTATTAAATAATCATGGTAGACTCTGCCGATATCTGTCATATACTCAGCAAAATAAAACTTTTTTGACAGTCTCAAGCCTTTAGTGGACTTCAGACCTGCTAGTTGTCTATGGATACTGGTGGTGGTGGTGGCATGGGTCACAGATATAGGAGGGGAAGGAAGACAGGTGTCGAAAATAGGATAAACAGATGGAAATATGGAAAGCTCATTAGGTCATCGTTAATAACATTCATCAGTATGGTCAAACATTCAGTAAAATTAGACATTTTTGGTATGCTCAAGCACAAAAGGTCATTTGATAATCAGGCTATCACCAAACCACTGGGAAGCTTTGCAGTGCTCCCCCTGATTTCATTGATGTGGCAAACCATTTATTTTACTACCATGTATATTTCCTGTGACTTTTGCTAAGCAATACTGCTCCAAGTTGTAACACATGAACACTCGAATGCTGGACAATCGCTGAAGAACTTCACACAAGTTACGTGACACAATGTGACCAAGGTAAGTAAGTAGCAGCATGCTGAACTAAACATACGTTCCACTGAAGAATTGATCGTGGAAAGATTGCACATGGCCCAATCACGCGCAGACCATTGTTGAGGAGAAAGCCAAGTGTACTGAAACCATTGACGGCAAGACCTTCCATCTCGTCATTCAGCATACTTACCGTCGTTCTCATACCATAGGCATCACCATCTTCATCAAGCTGACTCTTACTCCTTGCCACGAGAACCCTACAGAAACATAAATGACATACCATCACATGAACAACAAGAGGGCCTAGCAGTGGCTGGCTAGCATAGCGTGAGATGATCCCTCCACTCTTTCCGGCGATTATCCCTTCCCTCGCGCCCACTAAACTATAAATAGTTCAATGCTCGTGCCCGCATGCATCACGACCGCAATGCGCAGTAAATTGGGATCGGAATTTGAAACCTAAGTTAGCTATAATGCGCCAATGCACTTCCATCAGACAGACGGACACTGGCATCATAGCATAAGCGCGAGATGATGTATATATTACATCTCGCGCTAAAAAATTGATACAGTACAGCACTGTGCAAAAGAAAATTTAGTAACTATGTGATTCGGTATTTATAGCATCCAGTTATGGTGAAACAAATACTGTTACCATGGAATGTATGGAAATGAATGTTTCTTTTCACAACATTGCATTAATGAGTAAACAGAACCCAAAATTAAACAAAGTACATCAAAGGAACGATCACTTGATCGTAACATTCTTCAGCATTGTTGAAAAACACTGACTTGATTCTGTGTAGACCTCACGATGTGCGCACAGTGCCCAGTGCATTATGTGTGCATTTTTGTTAACCAGGACGACTAGAGTTTAGCCGTCTTCTACTGTCTATAGTATTCTGACCGTCTTCGCCCGTCTTTATGCTCTCAGTCTGTTTGAAACCGCGGATCCGCGCAGATCTGCGGATCCTGATGGTGATTGGCTGAAAGAGTCACTAGGGTTAAGATTAGGGTTAGGGTTGTTGACTATTAGATCCGCAGATCCGCGGATCCGCAGTTTCTGACAGGCCGTCGCTCTCTGTCGCCCGACTAGCTGTCTTTCTACATCTTTTCGGTAATTGAACGACCCTGCAAGAATGCAATATACATACCTCGGAGAATTTAAATATGCTCCTCGTAAAATACTACGTGCATGACGTACAATGTTAAGCATTTCCGAAAATGTCTAATATATTAAAAAGAAAAGAAGTCGTATTCGAAATGTTTACGTATTTGTTTACATTTGCAATTGATATAACTAATTACCAACAGCGCACAAACAAAACTAATTACTTGGGCCAGTGCCACATTATGTTTGGGTCTGTGGTTTGGGCCACATCACATCATCAAATGTAAAATAAAATACAATAAAATAAATGCTCCAAAAACTTGCAAACGTTTGCAGAAACTTTTGCAAACTTTTGGCATTAGTGGCAATCACGTCAGCTAAGTAAATGAATGAATGAATGCATTTTATTTCAGACTCGAAGTGCACGAAACTGCGTATATTCATAATGTACACTGGGCTGTGGTGTTGGGTTAAGTGGCAGACACCGTTTTAAAATGACACAGTGCTGGGGCCAAATTCACAGACGGTCTTAGGACACTTTTGAGACGGTTCCTAAGATAAGATCTTGTCTTATTCCTAAGACCAATTCACAAAGCAGTTATGACAATCATAAGATAAATCTTATGACTAAATCCTAAGATTACCTTTGAGCAGTCTTAACTCATTCTAATCCAACAAAATCACGACATTGCCTTAAATAAACAAATAACAGGAAATTACGTATTACTTGACGTCATCACGCAGTAATTACAGTGCACAAGTATATGTAATTGTAACTAACGGAACAGTAACTGCTTGTGCTCACAACTATAGTAACTGTTGCAGTTGCAACTTGTGAGCACAAGCAGTTGTTGGCCTATGACTATGAGAGGCTATTAGAAAACACGCAAATAACGTGGTGAATTTTTTTCTGTATTTTTAACTTCAATTTATTTAATACCGTAATTATAACCACACGACATGCTAAAATGTGGCTATTGCTTAGTTCTTTTTTTATCTTAGTAACTAAAGAACTAAGGTCGGGTTGCACGATCCATACTTAACTTAAGTATAGTCCTTAAATCTCCAATTAACTCTGACTTAAGTGGAGATTAGTATATAAACGCGTTGCACCATCGCCGCTTAACTGCTAATTAAATGGATATCTAATTGGTCTTAAAATTGTCCTAAGACCGTCTGTGATTTTGGCCCCTGGGTCCTCCAGACCAGAGACTAGGCCCCTAGCACATGTACGCTGGAGCGGCAACACGCGGGCTACACCACAGCCATTAAGGGCGGGTTGCACCAACCTCACTTAAATCGTCACTTAGCTAATGGCCTCTTAACTTTAAGTAGTCATTAAATCGCCAATTATATCTCCACTTGATTAGCAGTTAAGTGGCGATGGTGCAACGC
>Ga0209782_1001615_pt1 | contig 11937 bp, 5 predicted proteins | sample WorMetmaBAHAMAS1_FD_187390 | JGI IMG/M metagenome (GOLD analysis project Ga0209782, IMG submission 187390) | Marine gutless worms symbiont microbial communities from Max Planck institute for Marine Microbiology, Germany - Inanidrilus... | ecosystem: Host-associated > Annelida > Digestive system >... | reverse complement strand
TTCATACTAGTCCTAGTGATTGTTTCTAGATTGTTTCTGGTTTTCTTTCCGCTTTCTTTTTGTTGGTGTGCGTTCTGTCACGCCTTATTTACAATAAAATGATGATGATGATGATGACTTATGCTGCTTCCCACTTCCCACTACCAATTCATTAAGCGTAATGAGCATTAATGATCATTCGCTGCGCAGGCGCGTCAGCAGTAGGAACCCTCTATTTTCGACCCCCCACAGAATCGATGTCCCTTACAGATCGCCAAAAAATTTTGCACCGGTGATTACGCCCACGACCACTATCCCAATAACAAATTTGGTGCAGATCCGTCCATGAGCTTGTGGGCAAATGGGTGAAATAAATTTTTATTTATTTATACCCGTTTTTGGGAACTCACCTACAGGTCAAATCGGTCGATGGATTTTCACGTTTGATGGCTCGAACTATGCGGACTCACGCAAGGATATGCCTCTTGGGATTTCGTCCATATTGCACCTTATTTGGGAAATCAAATAGCCCCAAAACCGCAATTTTGGGGGCGTGAATAGGCGCTTTCCAGCCATTTGTGGCAAATATTGAAACTTTCATATTTATCAACAGCGTAGCAGGGGCAATAAGACGTTTGGTAGCGTCCGTGTGTGTTTCCGTCCGTTTGTCTGTGGGCGCTCTCCTGTTTGAAACGTTTGACCTATGACCTTGATTTTTGGCATGAGGGTCGACCTTGACTAGCCTGGGATTGTATGGCAAGGTCAAGGTCAAACAGCGAAAATTGTTTACGCTCTCCCGTTTGAACCAGTGGTGTGGAGCAGGTCGATCAGGATTCAGGACTCGGCTTGCCAAGTTCAGCTAACGGCAATTGCGAATGACCATTACCAGTCCACTGGAATAGTCTGTCAGTAATCAGGGCATTCAACATGTCACGCGTAATCGGTCAATTAGCTTTAATTTCGAAACTATACTATATCGATTGTCAACAAATTTTGGATAGTGATAGAGACCACCAAGTATTCTTTGTGGGTGGTCCAAATTAGCCCAAATCAAAACCAAGATGGCAGACGGCCGCCATTTTGAAAAATAAAAATCTTAATATCTTCGAAATTGATTGACCGATTTTGACGAAATTATGCATACTGATACGTCTTGACCCTCTGGACCCGCAGCTAATAAAATTTTGCGAAGTCGAAAATCTAAGATGGTGCCAGCCACCATCTTGAAAAATCTTAATATCTTTGCAGCCGACTGACCGATTTCAACGAAGTTTGGCATGCTGATGCGTCTTGACACACTGGACTCCATCAGCTAATAAAATTTCACAATGTCAAAATTCTAAGATGGCAGTGGCGGCCATCTTTAAAAATCACAATATCTCAGCAATGGATCAACCAATTTCGACAAATCTGGTAATGTTTGGTGATGTGCCATGATCCTCCAGTCCTTCTCAGCAAATAAAATTTTATGCTTTTAAAAACTCGACATGGTGCCCAATTGCCATCTAAAAAATTGAAAAAATCACGATATCTCAAAACTATTTGCATGGATTTCAGCAGAATTTTAGTATGCTCATGCATAATGGCCCTCCCCAGCAAAAGTGCTATAAAAATACTGTAATTGATAATATAAATGATAAAAACTGCAGTTTATAAAAAGGTGATATTACTCAGCATCATGTTGACATTCAAGCAACGTGATCATGGGTAATATCAGCCTTTAATGATTTTTCAGTTTTTGATCCATGGCTGTTACTCCATGAGATAAACTGCAGTTTTTATCATTTATCACCATTACTAGCCAGAACTACACATTTCAGCTTAAATGAGCAACTGCAAGAACCAAAACGTGTTGTCATTAGTCCGTGTGAAAAGTTGTGAAACAATACTAAAATATGTGACAGTCTCTGCCTATAGAAAAACATAATAATGACGCTAATGCGGTCCTGTGCAGAGCATCAGGCGTGGCATATGATGACTGATACGTCCCAGGCGGCTGATGTAAACAGGCCTATGGGTCATTAGTTGACAGTTTACTGAACCACAGTTGCGCATTAAGAGCCAGCAACTGGGTCTAGCACGAAGCGCTAGTAAGCATACAAATTCATAACATCAGCAAACACATTATGGATATTGTATTAACAATAAATACAGTGTGACAACAAATCATAAAAGTATAAAAACTATTCTTTCATACAGATCATACACATAATCTATAGCATATGAGTATCTGCTTACTTGTCAAGCAGACAGACAGCAACTTACAATCTAACAATCTCTTCTCCAGTACAACCGGATCAATCTGGCACAAGACAAGTAAACCATTCTGGATTTTAATCAATCAAGAGATGATGGGGTGGCAGTGAAATCAGCCGGACCATAATATGTAAATCATATGCACCTCGATCCAAATAAATAATTTTATAGGCTGGATGTTATTTGTGATGCACAACCAACAGTGTGAAAGCACTGAAGGCAAGGCAAAGTTCAGTAAAATCATACTGAATTCTTGCAATTTAGTTAGCATATTATAATTACTGCATAGTACACAATCATCCCTATGACTGTCAGACATAGTCTTAATAAAATGACATCCAAATACAGTTCTGATTATCATGCATATGCAACAGTGTTATTTTTACTTGCAATTAATTTAAGAAATTCTATAAACATCTGACAAATACAAGAAGCTATCAGAAGTGTAATAAAAATATTAGTTATGAGCAAACTTATACATAAAAGATTGACACAAGATTGCTCAAAATAATTTGGTAACAAGCCACATCACCACCCCTGATGGCAGAGTCACTCAAAGCAACTGTGCACAATTTGTTCAACTGTATTTGCCAGGTGGTGCCAATGTACATGCCCATCTAATACATGATTCCTTGGACCCACCACACTCACCATCCCGAATGACAGTTCGATTGGTTTAGCGATTTTTGCACAGCCATAAGCCGTTTTTGCATGGTGATGCTAAATTCCCCATGTATGTTACATTGTGCCATCCCAATTCCTAAAAAATTGCCACTTTATCCTGGAAGAATCTGGACCCCAAACTAATACATGGTTCCTTGGACCCACCACCCCAAACAGCATCTCAATCAAGTCTGTCATTTATCCACAAAACACATTTGTTACCATCAGTCTGACCAAGCGACAGACAGACTGACAGAATAATGATGGAACTCGACAGGTACAAACAGGCTTCTTAATGTGATGTTACCTGAAAATGCATGTGTGCATAATATATTTATTTATTTGTAACATAGTGTACATTATTTAAAGTCTATCATAACTAACTTACATACTAACCAGAAAGAACCAACATTATCACGTTTCTGACTGTTAACAGGTCTTTCGTTTACACATTCTATGAATGCGGGATTCAACATAATGCTTAAAAAGTACGAATATCTCATGTGAAAACAATCAACATTTAAAGCGCTGTTCTACATATGGTAAAGGCACGACGAACACCGGCACGCTTTGCATCTCCTCGTTCAAACATTGCTGACTGTTCATCATGACTGGTAACATCCGCTTCAGCAATGAACGTGATATTTTCAGTTCCACCAGCAGCAGCACTGCAGCGATTTGCAGGTTCAGTGCAGTCTCGCCTACATAATCATGAAAACTGGGCAACACTGTTAAACAGAAAACATCCAGTAATATTTTTTCAGCAAGATGCCACAGTATGGCAGCAACATCCCACATTGCTGCCATTTCTGAGTGTTAAATCCTATTCACTAGGTGGCACCCATATATACCTCCATCTAACATGTTTTTGGGCCCATGCGGGTCTGCCCCCACCAAACAGCATCTTAATCGATTCAGCCATTTTTGCAGGGCTAACTATCGTGACAAACACACACACAGACCACACGCTACATCAAGAGCCTGTAGCAACAACCCAAATTTAGCATCAGTGCTGGCAATGTAGGTTAACAGAAACATCATTTTAGAACAAAGCAGATATAAAATTTATTGAAGTTGTTCACAAGATAATTTTTTTGTGAGAGTATGATAACAGTCATACTGAATATGCATGTACACTACATGTCAAAGTACTAATAACCTAACCAAATACTGACCTTTCAAAGTTCTCTAAAAGTACACTGAACAATAAATTTATAACAAGATAATCATTAAGAACCCCTTATATTCCAAACCCACATCGTGAAACATTACTGTTCTAAAACTAGTGGCAATCTAGAACAGAAACAATTGTTACCCTATAAGCCCTGTATACTGAAGCTCAGCAACAACAAGTTCAGCATTATCACTTAGGCTACTTACATGCACTTACTTACAAGTTATAGATTCAGTCACTTTCATTACATTTTGTATGTAATGTTTGTCAAATCAGTGTTATTTACATGTAGTTTTGGGCAATCTTGAACTACGACAGTATGAAATAGAGGCAGTCAGAAAGTCTTAAGCCTGCTAACTTGGACAAAATTTTTGCACGTCAAAACGTTTCTGCTCTTAGTAACAAAGTTTTGAGACAATATGTTAACATTTGTATTGGCTGTATTACCTCTGATTTGTGGCTCACTACCAGTACATTTGGCTGGTCGCCTCTGCCATTTCAACAAAAGATTTACTTTCGTGACCTACGACCTATGCACTGATGTTCAAACGTAAGTAAACCAGCATGCTCGTTCATCCCAAATGTCTATTATCTAAGTCAAAGGTCACTGTGTTCAGATACACTGTAAGGACTGCTCTAACTGGACAACTAAAGTGGTTGGAAAAAAATTCGCTGATAACTTTGTGAATAATCCTGTTGACAGAGACAGTCACAAACTAAGTTGAATACACAATCTGCAGAGATAACGACAGTGATTTTGAATAAAAACCTGGACAATATGGATCCTGCCTGCAATTCCCGCAGTGCGGCGGCACCCGACTTCTTGCCAAACGTCCCAAAAGACAGGTGTGAAAATGAGGAGGAATCCGTCGGAGTGCTGATGGCAAGCTGGGACCAACTGTCTCCAACCTTTGATGTCATCCCATGAGCTGGTTTGTGAGCTAAGTGTTGTGGTGTTGTAGACGGCCTTTGTTCTACTTGTGGTGATGTGCTGACCCACAGACTATCAGCTTCCACGTAGTAGTTCTACATCAATCACAGGCCACATTACGATCATCTGTTTACATTTCTCATTACAAAAAATTGGTGCAGAAAAGTGTTTATTAAACTCTACAGCAGCTAAACTATGTTATATTCACTGCATCGCTTTTGGTTGGGTTACATAAAGTGTATCCGGCATGTAAAAAATCCTAACAAAGGTCTAATACTGTACAAGAGAAAATCATAAGACAACAGCCAATCGAAGATCATCTCTGAAAATGACCACTGAAGCAGCGAGTAACAGAGACAAAAATAGATGCCAGTTAGTACAGCAACATTAAAACTTCTGTCAACAAAAATATCACCAAAGATCTGTGACTCTCTATCACATGTGAACTCAATGACAAACACATTCCAGTAGACACATAAACACTGCACTATGTACAATACAAAAATACATAAATACATGTATATTGAAAGCAAGATTTTTAACGGGTCATATGCCGTTCTAATTTCAAGCCAAACATATTAAAACAAAGACTAAAGCAATCTTCACTGCTCATTAAGGACAGCCATGTTAACTAAGTGGCAGCTCAGCTTAGTGGTAACTGCACTGTTCATATGAATAAAATTATCCCGAGTTAAGTCCATGTGCGAGTGATAGGGGTGATCATTTGAGGGATGTGGCTAAGTAGATTAATGTAAGGTAACCGGGTATAGCAGCTGACAACACGGTTCACCGCTATGCGAATTCACAAATACTATCCTGCTATGTAACCAGGCAACTCAAGTCTCCTACACTGAATGGGATGAAAAATGAGTAACAGCAAAGAAGCAGTGGCAGTATTCTGACGCTCAGAAAGTAACTGCAAGTTCTGGCATCTCACTGGCCACATATTCTGTGATATATCCATCTACGGACTCAGTGGCCTGAGGAAGATGAGTATTGAGTACCCCATCTACACTTCCGTAACAAATATCATGATGACCTTCCTTATGTTTGAATTAACCAGATGCAAAGTGACTGCAGAAAAAATTGGCCAAGGAAATACAATTCAAAAAAGTTACAGCTACCTGAGGAAGTTTCTTTCCATTCCACTTCTTAACAAATTTTCTGAACAGTGCATCACGATGCTTGTCTCCAAGACCATCGGGTTTGACATTTTCCTACAACCATGAAATACAATGCAATGGAAGAAACTTAGAGAAATTAACATTTAATAACTGGCAGATTTAAAAATGATCTTGGTACTGATTCTGGACTACATCCGATCCACTGTAGACTGAAACAGTGACGCCACACTGGTTCAACTGTACCGGTAATTTGTGTAGGTGGCATGATGGTGGAAGTTCTATGTGCTGAATTTGATCAGTATCTCGATATACTGGTGCCATCACATTGCTGTAGGATTAATTACCAAATAATTATCATCACCTGCAGCAAGAAATATGGCATGTTTCATAGCTACTACTCATTACTGAACCAAGTACTGACTTGGCCGCTCCAGATGATGAATCAAGTGGTCCATTTTTGTGGATATTTCTGACTCTAATAGCAAGCACAAAAAATAAATGTTAATTTCTAAGTTCAAGCATTATAATTGTGAGATCAGAATATGAGAAACTAACACTAAAATAATTTTTTAATCGAAAACCACAAAACACACAATTTCTAGAATACTATTAAAAAACACATGACATTTTATGCATAAAGTTGATGCTTGCATAAATGAAAGTGGAACATTTTCATTCCATTTCACAAAAATGAAGTTGTTCAGTCACAAGTTGGCTATATAAGTCAATTATGTTTACTTGAGTCCAAATAGCACTTCCTCAGCTATATTACCCATAGCTCATGCGACTTCTGATGCTCACAACTGTTCTTTTAATTGTAACATCTGATTGATCAATACTCCACAAAACACAACTAGAAACTTGCCTCACTAACTAGCCACTTTGAAAACTCTCTTCCATGATTCATAACATCATCCTTTGAAATTTTTCCTAAAACAAATTCCAGTATTGACAAAATACTAACAGCAGACTCCAAAATCAATGCAACAATGCAAAAGATCTAACATAAGTGTGCCTAATGCCGTTAAATGTGATACATTATCACCTGAGCCAACTAAATAAAGTACTAACTTAGCACAGTCCACACTAGCAATTACCAGCTAGTACACAAAATACTACTGACATATCACAAGATACAACTCTGATCATATGATGTACAATTCCTTAGCTACTATAACATCTTTCTGCGAGATAACTGTTGGACAACTGTCTAACTTCTCATCAAGATCTGTGACAACTATCAATCCCTTACCAGCATATGCAGCAGACTCAGCAGTTTGCAAATTCACATTTATAGCATTCTTTACCTTTTGATAAGCAAAAAAGTGTGGCAAAGCATGTCATACAAACAAATAACTGGCATATAAACAACTATTTGGTGAACAGATATACCATCTCATCTGAATCCAATACAACTGCACAGTAAGAACTACATAATGAAAGTGTTTCAAAAATCAATTGCAGCGAACTGTAAAAAACAGAAGTTATATATCGTACTTACGAATATTTGGCTTGTATTTCTTAGTAATAAGAGATAAGCCACGCCTAAGATACTTTGATTTCTTTTTTTGTTTCACAGTGGTAATATTGCACACATCTGTTAAAGGAAAAATATCATATCATTCGACAATACACTATAGTTGACTTCAAATCAGACAGGCTGACTGCATGTAAGCAGTAAGCACCCAAGAACACAGACAGCACTTCAGTCAACAACTGCAACTTGCATTAACTACTAATTAAATTAACAAATTGAGTAGTCAGCAGCATTCAATGTCCTGCCAGACACACTTCACTTCATCATCCCAGCCCATCAACTGCACCACTATGCACTACAAAATTTACAATAACCAAATAACACAAAAACATGTTCTACACATAGCTTTATTATCCACATTATTTTAGAGAAGTTGGTCACATACAGAACTGATTAACTGTGTTAAAGCTTTATGTCCCACTTGACACAAAATAGGTCATTTTGGAGACGCTGTTCCCAGCCAATATTTGTCTAGTACCGAAGAAATGAAGCCAAACACAACAAAAACAAGAAAGCAAACAAAGACCTATACTAATTCAAAAACAAAAAATGCTAAACCTAAACAAAATTCATGACAACAACACCTAAACTTAAATCAACATGTACATTTAACAAGGCAATCACATATAGCAGACTTCATCCCTGGCCACTTTGGAATACACGTACACATGACGTGCTATAGCCACAATGTGAAGCACTTATGCAAGCAGACAAACAAATAGACGCATTCATGATAGAGGCAAAGTAATAATCACAGGAAAACAGTAGTACTCCATAAAAACGGACAAGTTATTAACAGCTAAGTCATATGTATACTCCATTAAACAGTCATTTTCCAGGTGAATTTGGGTTAGTCAATTTAGTTATGGGTCTCATCCTCCACCTATTCCAGTAGACAACTACTTGCGACAAATGGCACAACTATTTTCCATGCTGGTTGCCGTTCTTGCTATCCAACAATAAACAATGTCTAAGCTCTGAAGAAAACATAATATCCCAGTATATTATATCATCTATAGCCAACTTATAAACAACAGTATTAACAAACAAAAACACAAAAAAATCACCAGATGTGACTGTAAAAATGCAATGTGACAGAACTCACCGACATCAGAAAATGAAAAAGATGATGACGTACTGGAGGTATCCATCCCTTCTGTCCTGCAGAGACCAACAGTGTATTAACATATATTAATTTTAATTTTTTTTTTCAGGTTAAATATCATCAGCTACTGATTAAACTATAATAAAAATTATTAACTGTAAAAACTTCAAAATCTTCACATAAACAAACACAGGTGTGGTAAGTGAAAATTGGCAATTTTGATACATAACTCGTTATAACTTTAAATGTGCAAGATAGATGCATAGTTTCCATTAAAGTCAAATAGGCAGTAAGTGGTTATGTTTGCGATGACCTTGGCTAACCCATAACCACCCCATACCAACATCTTCATAATAAGAAAACATAAAAATTTCCAATTTGGTGGACAGGTTGATCATAGCAAGTCTAAGCCTATGGAGGACAAATTATCCCTGAAACAGGCATGAACACATCATGTGACACATTTTAAATTTTTAGTTTCCCTAAAAAGGCTGAAGCTGAAGACTTCAAATTTTAAACATTCACTGGCTAAGTAAAGTATTAGCAGTGGGAAGAAAAATTGTCCCTCAGATGGGCATGGTCAGTCAGGTGACAAATTTAAAATTTTGGGGCACAATCATATCTCTGGAACAACTGAAGCTACAGTCGTTAAATTATGTACAAATGTAGGATATATAAATTTAGTAGTTTATGGATGACAATCTTCTCTGCAGTGGGCTTGGTTAGAGTCATGTGATGTCTTGAAATTTTGGGAAAAAGTGATAATATCTCACAAATGGTGCAAGACAAGCATAGTTACAATGAGAGACTAATATATCATATATGGCCTATCAAATAGCATGAATTGAATACCAATGAGCTTGAGTAAGGTCAAAGGTCACTTTTATTGTTTAAAAAATATTTGTAATACCCATAACTCACAAAAAATATACTGCATTTAACTACTATGTGTTCACACATAAATCAGAAAGCACATTTCAAAATTGTCGAAGGTGGAGGATTTCTCAAGGTCATGGGCAAGTTTAATTATTGATTAAATGTTATACATTTTTGCAACACATTGATATATAGTATGGCAGCAACATGACCAAGCCTCATCTCATCCACTTCCACCCTTTCCCTTTTTCTTCAGTCAGCAAGAGAGCAGACAGGTCTGGTCTAGGTCTGGTCTTGCATTCCATGGCTCACTAAATCTTATCTAGTAGGCCACGTTGCAGCCATACCCATAATTATAACCATTGTGTAAACAAGGTCATCTGTCGTGATAACTGTCAACTGACTGCAGAGTGCGGAAAAGTTAGTCATTCTCTAGTCAGTCGAGTGGTCATTAACTACCAACACTGTCATCTGCTGCTGACATAACAAAAATAGCAACTGCAGGTTGCGGCTGGACAGTGCGACATCACCTATAAACCACACTCAGCATCCATCTCTGTGTACAGCACAATGGTCATGCAGGTCCGTCGATGATTGCCGTGTCTCTCAGCCTGCAGTGCAGCATTTGACATGGTGGACCTCCAGATCCTGCTGTGTGTGCTGCTGTCTGATCGCTTCGGCATTGGTGGCACTGCATTCAACAGGTTCCAATCCTATCTCAGCGAGCCAACTCAGTCATTTGTCTATACCAGTGTTGCCATAAACCACCTTCCTGTCACATGCAGTGTGCCACAGGGGGCTGTTTTTGGACCTCCTGGTTTTATCGCTTACACTGAAGACCTCACTGCTGTGTCCGATAAGCATGCAGTCCATTTGCACATGTACACAGATGACATACAATTCTACGATAGCAGCACACTTTTGGAAGCCGAGTGTCTCCGAGACCACCTGACCAGCCATGTGTTGGATGTTGCCTAGTGGTGTGCATTGCAAAGACTGCAACAAGACAGAAATGATGTGGTTTGGCTCACAATCCAATTTCGATAAACTTAAATGCATCAACTAGTTACTGCAAGCTGGAATCAGTAACAGCCAAACGTCCATGATCTTGGAGTATTGGACGACAACAAAACAACATGTCACCAAGATTCTCCACATGCTTCTATTATATCCGTTGTCTGCATCAGCTTCATCATTGCGTCGGCCAGGAAATTACATAGAAGCTGGTCATGGCACTCATAATGCCCAGATTCGACTCTTGCAACAGCAAGGTAGCAGGACTGCCAAAGTCCACACTGGAGAGACTACAGCATGACCAGAATGCAGCTGCCTGATCGGTTTTCAGCCTAGGTCGCTTTGACCACGCCAGGCCAAGCCTAATTCAGCTCCACTGCCAGTCAGTTACAGAGTCAAGCTCAAACTCTGTTGTCTACTCCACGCCATATACTACAGTTATAGACTGACGTATCTGACAGAAGCCCAACAGTTAGTTAGCACCAGCAGATCACATTCTGAACTCCGTTCATCCTCAACCTCGCTGATTGACTACCACATTGACTCCCTACCACAACTGTGCAAGAGGTTCGGCAAGCACTGATTTTCCCATGCTGGTCCTGCTATCTGGAATGCACTGCTTGATAATATCCGCACCATGGCTGATCCTGTTAGATTTCGAAATCTCACTATTTTAGCATTGCTTTTAATATTTGTTGACTATTTTCTCCGTGTTTTACAGCACATTTTGGACTTTCGTAATTCACAAATGTTCTTGTTTTTGTAATAGGCACACTATAAATTCTGCTGTGATATGATCAGCTGATATTTGTTGCATATGTAAAGTCGCAAACTACACTCACTTGTATTTAATGTACAACTTGTTGTCCATCAAATTCATGTTAGGCAGTAAGACTATGTACCTGCTACCACACGCTCACGCTAAAATTGATTCAGTTTCCAGTGCTGGCTGAACTTGAAATTTTCTGACTGTCATTAGCGCCTTCGGTTATGGGTACAATGTGGGACTGTGAGGACGTGGGCTTCGGTGGGCTACAAATGACAAAAAAATAAAATGCAATAATCCTAACACTAACTCCAACACTAACACCAACCTTAACTTAGCCTTATCCCTAACCCTAAACTCTAATAACCATAAACTGCAGGCCCTCACCCCCACAGGCCCGCATTTTACCTGCTGCCAGCGTCGTGTGAGTCAGTTGTCCCGACATCCACAACGCGAACGCCAGTGTCATGCCAAATATGTCGCATTGCCCAATAAACTCCCAGTACAAGATG
>Ga0209782_1001614_pt1 | contig 11940 bp, 6 predicted proteins | sample WorMetmaBAHAMAS1_FD_187390 | JGI IMG/M metagenome (GOLD analysis project Ga0209782, IMG submission 187390) | Marine gutless worms symbiont microbial communities from Max Planck institute for Marine Microbiology, Germany - Inanidrilus... | ecosystem: Host-associated > Annelida > Digestive system >... | reverse complement strand
GTATGGGTAGGCCGGACAGACACCCGGGCCCGGATGGACAAACGGACGGACACACAAGGCAAAACCTATACATCCTCACATTGCGGGCTGTAAAAACAACTGTTTTACAGCCCTTTATCTGGGACTACCTGGGTGAGCCGGTGCCAGAAGAAGCATTCATCCACTCACTGTTATCTTGATCATCAACCATCTTTTATGAGCTTTGTCTGTCTACTACGATCCACGGTATCCTCCCCGTTCAATTTACATGCTTGACAGTCTTTTTGTACACCTCTCTCCAAGTCCTCTTTGGTCCACCACTGGGTCTGAAACCCTACACTTCACTCCATACATTTGTTCACCCATGACTGGGAGAACAATGGGTGAACAAATGTATGGAGTGAAGTGAAGGGTCTTTTTGCAACACATGCCCATACCATATCTGTTTTGCTGCAATACCAAGATTACGACATCTACAAACACAAACACTTAATACCGATATTGCAGCTGGAAATCAGCCATTAACAAAACGCTGGAGTAACTGTAGCAGTGAAAATTACTTATGCCTTTACTGGCAGTGAGATTCTGCAGATTTGTCACATTACATAATGTTCCAAACAGTATAACAGCATCGTCATGATCAATGTCACACTGTCTACTACTTACGGTGGATGAATAAATGTATGAACACGAGGGAAACCGAACCTCAAACAGCTGTTTGAAGATGACGTCTTTGGAACGACACATCGCATCGATGCAACGTATGGCGTACTTGGCCTGCTTTGGACTGCCAGTTTTCACATAGGACATCAGCAACGGTGCCAAACGCCTGAAACCACAACTGCCCGGTGCAGTAACGAAAGCCTTTCATGTTGCAACTGACAATTTCTGAAGATAAATAACTGAAATATACACAAAATATAATAATAAGAATGTGTACACGAAGTGAATGCTGTAAAGTAGGAAAAAGATAAGGACTCAGCACTTAAGCAGCCATATGATGGCCGAGTTGGTACGTGTAGTAGTTGAAAGAACTGGCATTGCTTTATGACGTGACTTCATATACTGCAGACTAAATGTGAACTGAAGGCTGAAGGCATCATAACCATATCTACTTGTTGCTGAATGTCAGAGAGAACACTGTGACGAATATGGCCGCAGCAAGCTTTAAAAGTGGTCATACAAGCGAGCGTATGATTTCGAATATATGACAGTGCAAACGCTGCATACCAGATTTAATTTATGTTGTCCGCAGTTGTGAATAAAGTAGCAGATATGGATTCAGAAAGTGCGAGTAGCATGTGACAGAAGTCGGATATCTCGTTGTTGATTCAACGATAGACTACCATCTAATGTATGCCAATGGTGAATATTTAATCTGGCAAGGATACTGCAGTAGTCGACAAAGTGCCAGTGGCACATGAAATAACACAATAACAGACAGACATGCTTATCATAATACTCTAGTAGAGTCACAATTCTCTAAGCTTCGCGTTCTTCTTTCTTTCAAAGCAAATGAACACGTCCATCGGACCCTGAGTTTGAATGACCATGCTTACTTCAGTTCTAACCGACTGCATCTACGCTCCACTTTCATCAGCAGCAGCAAGGCTGCATAACAGACACCTCCGCAAACACCGTACAGCGTGCACACATGAATTTTTCAGACAGCAGCATAGTGAACTGTTACAACTTACATAAATATGTTAGAATGTGTCTGTTCCATCATGTGACCAATGTTCTTGAATATCTGAAGGGTTCCTTCAACTGTACAACACAAATTATATAAAGACATGCTCACCAAACAATGTCACAATTCTAAGGTCCGGTTTTTCAACAGCAAATTAATCTTCCGTTAAGTTAATCAGGCATTAAATCCAGCAGATAATGATCAATTTACTCAGATGTCGTTTTTCCACCAGCAGTTCGTCAATTAAATCGTCCGGAGATTAATTTGCTGTGGAAAAACCGGACATAAGTTAATTAGCTATTACACATCTGCAATTTTAACCTTCACAATCGCTACCATAGTTCAGTTAATAATGAAACACTTCCTTAAGGCTACCGCTTTCAGTTTTCTTTTAATTTGTATTCTTTCTGACATTACATCACACTGTGCTATGTACATCAATAACTGAGGCAGGTTTATGCAGCAATAATACTTGTCTAATATGTCAAATAAATGAAATCTGTAGAAACATAGCAAAGTCCTGAACTAACATCATAAAAAATACGCATCAATTACAACCAAATAAGTAATTCTGAGTACAAAAAATGGCAATGGCATCTATTTTAACTCACCAACTTTCTCGTCATCATACTGAAGAAATGTAATAAGAGTTTCGTAGACAGCACCCTGCTGGAAACTGACAGGGTAAACTGTAGACAGCAACTGCAACATTCAAAGTGTTTAGTTAAAAAAATCACATACATGCAATATAACAATACCGACATATTAAGAACAAAACTAGCCTGCAAATAAGAGCTAATATCTACAAAGTATTTCTCCATAACAAAAACAAGTCAACTACAAGTAACCTTGAAAAAATTATATTTTAGGGTTTTAATTGACGTGGAATACATCATATGAACCAAGCAGCACAGTTAACTAATGAAACTGTTAGTTAGACATTCTGTTCATCATTTTATGCCTGGTAAGCTTCCTTTATCATAAAACGAGTGTAATTCTGATCGAATGTTTTAAGTGAGTTTTCACATCATGATAACAAATCTTACCTAACATAACGTAACCTCATCTCATCTGACTTCATTTAAACCGAATGGTTGTGAAGTGTCAAGTTTGTCATGGCTGTGACCAGTGAGAACATGCTTATGCATGGCAACCTGTTTTTGCCATGTCACAAGGGTCTTCACTGGATTCACTGTCGGCTTCATGTAAACGGTGTACTGCATTCTGATTGATTGTAACAACACCAAGCTGAATGCTTCACAGCAACTCATTTTAGAATAAAATGAGGTAAAAGAAAAGTATAGCAGTTTGTGCTACAAGCACCGCACCGCTACAGGATCTCACGTGCCATATGGTATCACACAGTGTTACCTGCCACCCGGCAGAGGTGACACTCCCGCCTTTACCCCAGCCAACTAAGGCTGGTACTCGATTTAGCGACCCCAGAGAGATTGCAAGGCTGAGATGACCTAGGCCAGTTAAGAGGAGGTTAAGTTAGGTGAGATTTGTGTTACAAACACTCCTTTATGATTCATTTTTAGCACGAGATGTAATATATACATCTTGCGCTTATGCTACGATATCAGTGTCCATCTGTCCGTGATGGAAGTGCATTGGCGCATTATAGCTAATTTAGGTTTCAAATTCCGATCCAAATTTACTGCGCATGTGGTTGCGGTGCATGCGGGCACGAGGGAAGGGATCATTGCCGGGAAGAGCGGAGGGATCATCTCGCGCTATGCTAGCCACTGCTAGGCCCTCTTGTTGTTGGTTGTTACTCACCAGCAACAGTTTCATGCCAGCTCCGACAGGATCTTCCGCATCAATGACAGTTTCCGCATCACCTTCCTCACTCACCGATGACTTAATGTTTTCATCGACAAGGCCAAGCAGAGCCGACACAGCCATGCCATCAATTAACACCGGAGCCATTCGCTCCAGTAAAGCCTTCACGGTCATATACATGGCGTTCTGAGGTACTGGATTGCCGAGCTTCTTCAGTATGTCTTTCTGTACAAATACCACTATCACTCAGAAAACAAGATCGTCATGCATAAAACACATGATAGAACTCTCGGACACTCAAAGAACAACACGTAGTAAGAAGAATGTTAGAAAAAGCACAACAGCAGCATCAGTTAGTTTTGTAGTTATTTATTCTTACAAAAGATGCAGAAACCCATCAATCCGCATTTGTGGCATCCCGCGAAAGTGCGCTCTATAAATGTGCTTAATAATAATAATAAAATAATAATAATAATAAGTGCTGCTGTTGTGCTTTTTCTAATATTCTTCTTACTACGGGTTGTTCTTTGTGTGTCCGCCGAGTTCTATCATGTATCTATCTTAATTTTTAGACTCCCTCGGGATCAGTAGGTACCGAGGGTAAAAAAAAAATAATAAGTATGTTATTCGTTTTTAATCACAAATCCTTGATAACATTTCGCACAAATGTTAATTCTACGGCTATGAAGATTTACATCAGAATATGATGATAAATGTCGTTCAACTGAGAAGACTCCAATTCACAATGAAACATGACCAAGAATCATAACACCTGACTGAACTAACTAACTAAAGTATACAACACATCGGTGCCTTTAAACTATGTACAAAAGCAGCAGTCATCAGATTACTAAAGACACACTGTCACAGCTTCTGTTCACACGGTGTTACTGCATGCGGCTGGACTGTTGGCATTGCTGAACGGCTGCAGCTCACTCCGTTCAGGTGTGGTCAACAGAACAATAATCTACGCCTGCCCTTACAGCAGCCAGTCAGTTCTCAAACTGACTGCCAAGATTACAGACGACATTAACTCTGGTTATCACTTCGCTCCGAACTAGAAGCTCACATCAATGCCACTTTATCATCATCTGACTGATGCTGTCTTACAATTATTAACAGTGCCAGGGAAAAATCAATATACTGTTAAAAAATAACATTGTTACTGTAGTATATCTCAAATACTCACAAAACAATTCTAATAAAATTTATCATAGTCATGGCCTTGAAACTGCAAATCAAAGACACAAATTTTTGTTTAGGAATAAACATTAACTCAGCAATACAGTCCCTCAAGCAAGTGTAAAGTTGTCAGAACAAATAATAATCTAAACATGCACCCCAATACATGTTTCTTAAAATAGTAATTACTGGTACTACAAATGCAATAATCTGCGGCAAAGCAACAGGAAATAATCTGCAAGAAATAAGAAATCAAAAAATTATCTACAGTAGTAGTATTACTTACAACAGCTTCTTCGGCTCTCTTGCACTCACAGTCTGGACTGACCAGCTTCAGCAGTTGGCTGCGGATACGCACATCTTCCATCACTATCTTCACAAACTTCTTTAAGTTCTCCTGAGTCTTCAGTGGTTCAGGTAAGCTCCCTGACATATTAAAAGTTACTGCGATATTCAGCCTGGGCACAGGTTTCACATCTTGCCAGCAGTGCGGAGAATGACTCGAGCTTTCATCCTCCATGGTTAGTTAGTTAGTTGGTGTTTAACATCCCTTTCCAGCACAAATATGGCTATATCAGAGACGAAAGGTCAGGGGTGCAGAGCTATCCCTACCCAGTATAGGAAGGCCAGCGATATATTAACTTCAACCCTCACTACCTTTTTGCTCAGCAGCCACCCAAAAAGGGAAAGGGATCGAGAGGCTCATTTAAATTATTATGCGTGTGCAGGTAACAGGGAGAGACAACCTTCACACCACAAGACAAAATTAAACTAAATATAACACAATTAATCATGCATCCTTAACTAAAAATACATATAACACAAAAAAACACAAATAAAACTAAAGCCACGTTTAGTCGCCTCCTGCGCATCGATGTCCACGACGACAACAACGCGTGACAAGAGGGGACCGCTATGGCCCCATGGAATGGGCCCAATTACTAACTAATATAGGACAGACTGCACTGTTAAGTGACTCTAAATAAGCAAATAAACCATGTAGAATGCAACACAAAATGACTAACGTGATATGAAAACTATCTTGGTTGTGATCACTGATTCGTCTTTATCTCCCCTCTGCAACGGCTCCAGCAGACTCTTCATCACACTTCTAAGACTGAGCTGTGTACGAAAGATCTCCTGCAATGCTCTGCATCACATAAAACAAACATGTTTGCCAAGTAATAGGCGACATTAGCACGACTATTGCTAAGATCAATATTAGTCACCGGTCAGCGATGGATCTGATTTCAGTGCAGCGATCTGGCATTAAGGATAAGGCCGACCACCAGTTGGAGGTCAGTGCTTAGACATTGCTGGTTGGGCGACAGGAAAAAAATATTCCCAAATCCATGCCACTTATCCCCAAACTTCTTATCTGGAACAAGATGAAAAATAAAACACAGCCAGGTTCACCAGCCAACAGCCACTAAAATGCAGCTACGTAGCAAAGAAACCTTAAATACGAAACTTCATCACACAAAAAGTTTTTACCAAGATTTAATTACAAAGCACATAGCTACTGTAGACAGCGTGTTACTTACAGCCAATTTCCACATTATAACTTTCTGTGAACCACAGACATGCTCATCACTATACTCTGCTCCCCTCCCCTACTGGAGGTGGACTGCTTGATTGACTGAGCTGAAATTTAACATCCTACTGGATACTAGACAGATTGTATTGGAGACGCTCTTACCAGCCAGTATATTGGCCTAGTACTAGGGAAAATAAAAATTAAAGCTGGGAGAAAAAACATAAAACAATCAATAAACCTAGGCTAACACAAAACTAAATCTACATTCTACAACCACTAAATCAACAAAGTACAAACCATCATACACAAAATTCTACAAGATTAACTGAGACAAATTATAACCCAGGTTTAGTTGCCTGTTATGGTCTGGAAACGGAGCGGGCCACTTGAGGTGGAATAAAGGCAATCAACATACTGCACAATGACCAACTTTGTTGTCTTTTGTGCTGTTTGCATGGGGTACAGAACAGGCTTTGGCTTGCAGACAAAATACTGTGCCTCTCTCCAAACATTTAGCAATAAATGGTCACAAACTGGAAAGAGTCTGACTTGGCATTAGTATCTGCCTTCGGAAACGAAATAAACTGCGACAGGTACAAAAAAAGTTTCACAACTGGCATAAAGTAAGCTGAACAACGTTCAACAGTACATATAACTTTTGCACAACACAATCAAGCATAGTACTGACGAAAGCAAACACGGCAACTTACTTAACTGCGTGCTCGTCAAGATTAGCGTACAGAGTATACAGCCGCTTCATCCGTTCTATGGGATCGAGTGAAAACGGCACGAGAGACGTATTCAAAATTCGTTCCACCAAGATTCTGAACACAAGCACACAGCTGAAAAATGTGGTGACCGGGACAACCACGACAAAATAGAGCGCTGTAACAAGCAAACCTACAAGCAGGACACAGCATACCCATCACTCAACAGCACTGAGCCGGCCGGGTCTAGAGTACAGTTAGAAAAGATCCACAAAAAAACTTGACCTGAGTAATCTTATGTCACCTGGACTGGCCAAGTCGGTACCTGGTCCTGTAGTAATGAACTGTGATGGAACATGCCACGTTTCCTGCAACAGATGGCAGTAGTTTGTTGGCAATCCAATCCTGCAGTCACGTACTGATCAAATCAGCATGATACCGTTGATAATGACGGGGCAGCATCGAAGGAGACATGCTGCCGACAATAATAATGGGTACTGCTGGATCGGTGCCGATAATTTTTTTGCAGACTGGCAAAGTGGACTGGATGTCGTAAAGAATCAGTACCAAGATATGTTCTAACTCTAGTCTAGAGTGCAGCGCTAGTTGGTTGGCGTTTAATGGTGATTTTAACACAATTTAGGTCATATCGCGCCTTAGTCTAGAGCGCAGCGCTAGTTTAGAATGATGCTCAGTGGGTGATTCAGCTGGCTGGTAAAATGAAAGGCACATAAAAACTTTCCACCAATTCCTCCGCCTCAAGGGGGCAACACATTAGCAAGTTCAACTAGAAAGCGACCATTACATTAGCATGTGTGCACGTAACATATGAAGCTGACAATACTTGTCGTCAACAGCACTGTGGTAGTACGCATGCAGCACTTTGTTTCGTATCCACGACACACGTTTCATTTCGTTTGGCGTTGCATTTTCACAACATCGCCGATAGATCTGCCCTAAGCCAACCAAAGCCTCCTTCCGTATCTTGAACTGAAACACAACACAGCTGATGATGATGACGGAATGTCAGCATCCTGTACTGCAGACTGTTAGATGATATCAAACATAATGTCATCTAGTAAGCTAAACACAAATAAAAATTCCAACACCACAGATTACACAAAATAACTCTGAAATGAACTAAAAACTAAATAAACATAAACATACATGGCTGTGTCAATTTACGTAGTCCTGCCATGATATCAAAAAAACTAGAAGTAATTTAAATGATTCAAACAAACTACAGTGAAGGCACCTTTTTATCAAGCGTGCGTTCTCGAGCGGAGTCCAGAAGTTCGGCAGTGATGTTGGCCAGAGACCGTTTAGCAGCTCCGACAACGGCCTGCACCACGTCCATGCGAACATCTTCATCAGAATCATGCTGCCTCTGCTGCAGGTGCTCTACAAAATACAAACATCAGTAAGGACTTGAATTTAATCTACAACTAACAGCAATAAAATGTTTACTTAATGGCTTGAAATGAGCCCCCCCATTACAATGTCATTTAGTTGATATTACCAACTCAACTCAACTCATATTTGCAGCCCGGAAGCTGAACTGCTCAATACAGAAGCAGTAACATCTTTTGTTTACTACTTACTGCAACTCCTGTGACTAATATAAATACTAATACACCTGCAATATCTTTAACGAGTGCAGGATGGTTGACCAAGAACTCCTGTGACGCCTGCACACATACCCTACGCACGTTCGGTGCAATGTCGTTGAACCTTCATCACAAAATAACAAACATCATTTCTGCATGCAATTTTCTTTATCAATTCAACTGTCCACATCACTAAAAGCATTTACTTCATTTATGTCACATTAGTCAACACACACATACAAAATCAGATTTTTATTAAATTTTATTATCCTGGGTCTGGACGGATCTTTGCAGGAGATCATCCTACTGCTGAAAGACATTACTGAAGATGCGATGATGAGTCATGTCTGAAGCATCCGTGTGGGACAGTTTAGAGCATAGAGAGGATCTGGGCCATGGCATCGCGGCTGGATGTGGCAAGACACGAGACGGGTGTCAGCTGTAACTGCAGCAAGGATGCCGGCAGTGCCACAGCGGCCACGGCTTTAGCCGATGCTTGGCTGGAAAGAACTATGACATATTTTGTGTTGCGTGAGACTGTAACTTGGTCTCAATCAGCTAGTCGATGCAAGCGCCGAGGTGCGAGTGTGGTCTAGAGCAAAGCTCTAGTGTTGCAAAACCAACAGTGTCAAAGCAACACTCACAGCATCTCAAAGCACTAAAGACAACGAGTAAAATATCAAAACATTCAATAGACTTCTGATGGAAGGGGTGTCATCTTTTCCTATTCATCAAAATCATGACATTCAATTAGAACAGTTACATAAGAAAATAACCACAAGTGCTTGCATCAACCGTGGACAAATGACAAATTTTAATGATATCTTATACAGACCGTCCTAAGTAACAGGCCCACAGTGGTCGATGTAGTGTAGCCAAGTTGGATTCGGCTGCAGAGAACATTTTTCCAAGCATTCGAGTCACAGCCAATCTTTCAGCCTCATCACCGCTCTACATTTAATGCATCCGCATTCAATATCCATGAGAATACTTGCAGGATTTACAACTGAGAAGACAATCAACTTACTTTCAACAAAATGAATATCATGAATGGCAAAAACAGCAATCTACACTAAACCACTTCTTCATATTCCGGTGTAAATACCAAAAAATATAGTTTAAATATCACTGAGCTAATTTAACAGATAAACTGTGAATGACATTCAAGTCATCAATTCAGCGAAACCATTGAAAATAAGATGCAAGTTCCATTTTCTGCTGGGTTTACATTGCAACTTATGCATAATTTGAAATAAAAGCATAATATATGGCACAATTAACAACTGTACAATATGTTCACAGTTGTAGGAACACAATCATTAAAACTGAGTCAAGTGTTAATGTGGTATTACTAATTACAAAAGTTTTAGCAGAAAATAAACCTTCAACTTAAACTCCAGCTGCGGCAAAACCGACATGAGAATGGTCGGCTGAATTATATTCAGTTCCTGTATGAGATCGTAGACGCGGTCGGACAGAACACTGTTTGACGTGTTTCCGAGCATCAGCGTGTTGTTGAAAAACTGAACAGCAAACAAACAGCATCAACACATACATTCAGTTCTCAGACGTCCAGTGATAACAGCATAAGTTGAGACTTTCACTTGTTAACACTATATATTAAGATGATATCAAAAAATTCAATAACACAAAATGACAAATGGCGTATTAACTACCGTAGTAAGTTTGCACAGTCCAGTTTAAAAATAAACAAATGTTCACTACAACATCAGTGGTATTACACGTATCACATACCGTCTGAATGTACGGCTCAAGTGCATCCACTGTGCCGCGTATGAGGTCACTGGCCACGTGATACGCCGGCCGGTTCTGTGTCTGCTCAGAACAAATTAACAAGCATGGTATGCAGTGCTTCAATCTATTTAGGTGTTTTGGCTTCGTTTTCATCTCAAGAAGACAAGAAAAACACTACAGAGCACATGGTTTACAGGAGATAGTCGACACTATTTTCATATAAAACACCCCATTTAACGGCCCTTTGTCCAGGACTACCTGGGTAAGCCGGGACCAGAAAGGTAAAACTAATCTGGATTTCACTGAATTGAATTTGAATTGAGCAAGGTTTAACGTCCCACCAAACACATTATAGGTCATATCGGGGACGGGTTTTATAGGTCAAAAGACCCAACCAACAGTTTCAAAACACTGAAGGAAGAGAGGTCCTAAGGACTGGGCTTCAATCCCACTAGATCCACCACACTGTTCTGACAATAATACAACATATATGCAGTAAGAAAAACAAAAGCACAAAATACACAGATACGCACAAAATCTAGGCTATGCACAAAATACACACAGATAAACACAAATAAATCTAGGCTATGCACAGTGAAATGCACCCAGTATGACAAAACCCAATCCAATCTGGATTTCACTGAAGCAAGAAACGATGACTAGCAGTGGCATCATCTGGATCACACATAAATCTGCATCTCGCTCCAGGCAGATAACCATACCAGCACCCCACCACTCGATTTTTTACACGACGGATGACCTTCCTTCTGCCCAACCAACAATATATTAATATTACTGGTTCATTAAACAAAAAAGTGAAACATAAATATTCTGAAAAACTTGCAAAACAAAAGGAAGCTGGCAAATACTACACAGTACCTTAAACGGCTCCAAAATGCAGCCAAGTACAACATCCAGTAAATCCTGTGAAACAGAATCGGCCTCTGAAATCAACGGTATCATGATATCCAACATATGACTGGTGACTTTGGCACTGTGTTTGTCACTGAAAATCACACAGACCAATCAATTACAACTGGCTTCCACATACAGCTACATAATTTCATAATAAAAAGGTGATGAACTGGAATGTACACTACTTATCACCCTATAGTTTACCGTTCGGAATATTTAAGGTCGTGGTGGTATATTTGCACATTATAGTATACAGAATATTATCAGGATGCTGCGGTGGCAACACAGTCGTGGCCAGCAGCGATCGAGATTATACCAACAACGCAGGGCCTTTTTTCAAATACCTAAGTTCATTGGATAGTGGATACCTTCCTCTAATAGCCAATGCAATATGGGCAATGCAAACGGCGCACCAAGCCACCTTTAACTGCAGGATATCACATCGACTGTTCATACTGAGAGTCGACTGCATCGAGATGTACAAAGTTTAACATACTGTGTGGTTCAGTGTCACATCAAGCAGTTATTCCACACTCCATAGCCGACAGTCACTAACCACTGACAAAACTGATTTTCCTACACTAACTCAACACTGGCACCCCAGCAATCAATATCTGTAAGGTTTATTATTGTGATGGTTGGTTGGGGTTTAACGGCGCTTTTAACACAATTTAGGTCATATGGCACCTTTAAGGTAAAGACTATATTGTAAATATTAAAGATTTAACAGACATTAATTCTTGGAGTAAGGTAAATGAAAAAAGAAAAATATATATATATATA
>Ga0209782_1001613_pt1 | contig 11941 bp, 9 predicted proteins | sample WorMetmaBAHAMAS1_FD_187390 | JGI IMG/M metagenome (GOLD analysis project Ga0209782, IMG submission 187390) | Marine gutless worms symbiont microbial communities from Max Planck institute for Marine Microbiology, Germany - Inanidrilus... | ecosystem: Host-associated > Annelida > Digestive system >... | reverse complement strand
CTGCTAGAGAAACCTGCCGGATAAGCTAGGCTCTATAAACATATAGTACAAGCCCAAGGGTTAGAGGGGAATTGCGCACTGGGCCATGTCTAGGCCTCAGCGCTGGCGGTAGGCTAAAAGGCACGTCGAAAGACTGCCAACGGCCAACCGCCGTCCCTGATGAATGAATGTGCTTTCAGTTTTGTGGATGATGTCACGTTATCAACTATGGCATGGGTGGTATGACACTACCGCAGCAGCCTTGAGCAGTGTTGTACACATCCTAACACTTCTATTGTGTGGTGTTGGTATGTCCTGTCCTAGATGATCATGGGTGCCAAGACTAGATTTTTACATCCTACGAGGGGTGCTGGTGTGGAGTATGCTATGCACTATTGTCTTGTTTAATCTTTATACTATGTTACTGTATCTTTAGGTTTACTGGTGCATATCGGCTTTGATGTGTTGTTATGTATTTTCTTTCGTGTTAGGCATGAAATAATGTCTATAAGATGATCTACTAGTATTTTTGTGTCAAGTGCGAAGTTAAAGTCAAATACATTGTAGTACATTGTCCATCCCACTCAGGTAATTATCTGAGAAATGATGCTATTTACAGTAGTGGTCAGTGGTCACCAATGAATAATGATACATGTGGATGGAATTAGACAGAGAAGCAAGCACGGAAGACACACTTGGATGGTGTCGGATAGGATGTAAGAAGTTGTGGTCGGAGTCCAGAAAGGATGTTTAAGCTCAGTACAAGCAGAGTATGAAAATCAAGGTGTCATCTGTCTTTTATTCACCTTAGAAAGTGGCAATTAAAACATGTTTACCATTGCAGTACATTTTGTAGATAGCAAATACTGTGATGGAGAAACTACAAACTCTATTCATTTGTATCAGTAACAGATGCCTGCCATTCAAGAACAGTGTTTAAATCAACTGCAACATGTCATTGTAATTGTGGCTGATGGTGGAATAGGTGTACTAACCAAAGGCAAGAATCCTTCATGGAAATGCATTTCGACGATCTCTGGTTATCACACTCGACCTATATATGACGTTCGGTGGTCAGTATGTAACAGCCTTTAACATATTTTATGGATTTGCAGTAATTATATTGGACTCAGCTGGACTTTTTTGTCAACGCTGATAACTGGTCAAATACTGTTATCACTCAGATATCTTGAACAGCATTAAGATTGTTTCTATTGAAGGTAATCATATCCAAAGCAGTGTCCCTTAATTATTCTCCACCGGCATAGCATAGCGGAAATAGGTTGATTTTTAAAAAATCCGTTTCTTTGTCTACACAATAACTTTCTGACCAATTAAATATAGGATGATGAAACTTGGTGAGTAGATGCATCATACAAAAATCTTGGCCAAGTATGAATGTGAGGGTCATAAGCCCCATTTTCGGGGCTCCCCATCAGTGATATTTTAGTAACAATAATTGTAACTAAAATAATCCAAATAACTAAAATTTTACTTTATCTACTTCTTAATAAGGCAGCATATCCTAGGAGTTGTATCAAAACATGTACAAGTATATCAGCTAACACCGCATGTTGCTGTCTCTGGCCGAATCAACCATCACACTATACACAGAGCTCACAAAAGTTTCAAACAGCAAAAGTGACCTCGAAACTCAGGCTTATTGCCATTCAAAATGCCACACATTATTTCCTATTAATCGTGCATTGTAACTATGTCTATCTTGCACTGTTTCCGAACTATAATCAGTTATTTTCCAAAATTTAAAGACGTCACGTGATCATAGCCACGCCCACTATAAGGACAGTTTGTAATCCAACCACTAATACATCACATGGCCAGTCATCTGTACAAAATTTGAGGTCTAGCTTTAGCCATTCTGAGATGATTTGTCATCCCATAGAGTCCATAGACATTAGACAGGCAAGATATGAAGTCTGTATGTTGCCCATTGTGACAGCTCACAAAAGTAAATAAGACAAAATATTGTTCAGCCTTCAGTTGCTCATGGAACATTATTTCAGTCCAGAGAATAACCTCTCATTTGTAGACTTAGATGTTGTGACTAATTCATTGCTTTCACCAGGTGAGACAGACATCGCACATCCATAGGACAATGGCAATGGCCATTTGTGCATAAGGCAATTACCTAAGTAAACAGCTTGCATGAAAGTTACTGGCAGTAAACCCTGATGTCTGTCCTGGTTCTTTCAGACTAACCGGGACAACATTCCTGGTTGCCCCTCTGGAGTCAGTCAAAAAGTTGCATCGTTTAACCTATATCTTACCCGCATTTGTCACCCATTTGTTGAGACCGTGATATTTTCACAGATGTTATAATAAAGTTATGATGTCATGAATTATTCTATCCGTTCCAACTGCAGTGGTTTCTTGGTTGTTGCTGCAAAAATACATTCCCCAGATCCCCTAAATTATGACCTTTGTCGTCAAAGATTCATGGCTGTGTGTGTTAGTCCTGGGTTAGTCACTATACTGATGTTAACATTGATGTACAACTTTCGCCATGGTTCCATGTTCCTGTACCTATCGTCTTTGTGTTATCAGGTGTCAATTAACTGGGCTGATTGCTTCAGCTGGTGGAGATGACTGCATACAGATATTTGCGGAGGACAAGTCGTCTGGTGATGAGGACCAACCGTCATTTAAAGTGGCCGCCAAAGCCGACACATTTGAGGTGAATGGACTGAGATGGAACCCATGCGTGGCTGGTTTATTAGCTTCATGCAGTGATGACGGCTCCGTTAAACTGTGGAACGTTACAGGCTGCTCACTGTTTTAACTTTGCAAAGTAATATTGTTGACAGATTACAAGATGCCTTCATCTGTGATACTGGTAATACGAGTCGAGTCGAGTGTGGTTTTAGCGGTGCTTTTTCTATGCACTAAAATGACTGTAGTGCATAGTCAGTCAAATATGTATTGTAGCACACAGCAATGTAGGGCAAGTACCAGTGGAGTAACAACAGTCCCTGCAACGCACGAGGCCCGCAAGGGTCTGGAGGCGCTTATTGCCAACCCCCCAAATTGTGATATAATGATTACTAATTAGGCCTACGGTCAGCATCACTGATTAACTATGCGCCCACGTATGATAATGATTATATTCGTATTATGCAACAAATGTGGTTAGCTGTTAACGTAACAGGACTACCCATAAACATTCGATTCGTATAAACTTGTGAAGTACAACTGCTGGGAGGGGGGCCTATGACCATGTTTTGCAGCCTTCGCAGGGGGCCGCAAATTTGTAGTTAAACTACTGGCAAGTACTAGGCTTATGACAAGCGGGGCACTGTGAATTGAGTAGGTTTTTGATCCCCCTTGATAAAAATTCCAGACTGTACCTGTCTGACTCACTGTACCTCAGTTTCTGGTAAAGGTTTGATGACTGTCTTAGTCTTACATCACTCTGTGCCTAGTGCTGTATGTACTGCATTAGTGCAGTCAGCATATATATACAAGGGAGTCTGTGCACACAGATAGGTAAAATTCTTCTGTGAGGTTAACTGATAATGAGAAACTGACAAATGGACAGCAGTCAATAGAATGCATACCTCTTCCCACAATCATACTAAAATGGCACTGACAGTGCGAGCAGTACAGTATGTGTGCAGAGAGAACAAGGTTAGTATTGCTTCCACTGTACCAGCACAATTGCAAACCTGAACAGTCGAATCCATACTTCTCAATGCCCAGCAGTTGCAGTGTGCCCATCTAATGTCCAGAGTATGCGCCGAATCATTTCTCAAAATTTAATCAGATGTTGGTTCAAAACCACCTATGTTTTGAGTTACGCTACTAATGAAGGAAGTGAAACATTAACTGTTTCATAGTAAAGCAAGTATAAAGGACATCAGATATGTGAACATGGTACCACGGGCAGTCTAGCATCTCCACTGTGTGGGCAGAGGTATGACCAGGGTCTCTGAAGGGGAGCCAGTCACTTGAAGAATTTATTAATCACACCATTTCGTCCAAATGTCATTAGTCATCAACAAGAAGGCCTAGCAGTGGCTAACATAGTGCGAGATGACCTATTCCCTCTTTCCGGCAAGCACCGCACGCAGTAAATTTGGATCGGAATTTGAAACCTAAATTAGCTATAATGCGGCAATGCACTTCCATCACGGACAGACAGATGGACACTGACATCATAGCATAATCGCGAGATGTATATATTACATCTCGTGCTAAAAATTTCATTTGGGTGGGCAGACCACTTGAATTGGCCCTGCATGGTATAAGACGGCATGTAAAAAATCCTGTACCACTACGGTGTCAGTCCTACATCACCCACCGGTCTGCTATCATGCTATGTTCTGTTTCTCCTTCACTCAGGGCTTTTTAAAGATCGATTTATAACTGCTCATGTTTGTACCTATGGTGAGCACTAGCGTATAACGGGGATCTGGGGGCGGAGCCTAGAGACTCCTGAAGCCGAAGAAACATCACAAACTACCTTTAGAACTGCACAAATACGTTTACAACTGCCGTTTTAGTGTAGAACCTGAACACTAAAAAATCCTTGCCTCTGTTTCTCATATCCCATCTCATACCAGGTACATGTATTGCTCCTGACCTGAGTGAGAAGCCTACTTAAGGGCACAGTCCCATGGCTGGCTGTGTGTCAAGGTGTTTCACAGATCAGTCATTTCCTTGTGGTACTCATACATTAAAGGCAATGGTAGTGTATTTCAAATCATCACACCAACTTCACGAAGTATAGCTTTTGATGATAATATGAACTGTATAAACCTCTGTGACAGTGCATAATTTCAACAGAATAGAGTGTTTACTTTCCTAGCAATGGTTATGTTGAATTTTACAACAAGCCACACACCATGATAATGATTACTACAGCATTACATAAACATACATGTATAATTAATTACATGCTTCAATGATATACGGCATGATACATTCACCAACATAAATGAGGCTACAGTATTACACTTCTGCTGTCACCATATCTTTGACTGTCGCTGTTCAATTTTCAGCTCAAATCAACACTAGACTTCAGTGTCATGACATGGGTCTTGACAATAATCGGAAAACATAAACCAAGTACAAAAATGCTTCTGCTGACAATGGTTCTGCGCGGAAACCAAAGTTTACAGTGAAAACCAAAACAGCCCAACATGCAGTGTATACAAAAAATAAATGGTTAATAGCTAGACTACTCGTGGCAGTATGCTTTGTTAGTTTGATATACATTGAAAAAAAACTGCATCTAATACATGTGGTTGGCTAAACTTCTGGTGAAGCCTGGACTCCTGACTGTACCATAGCAATAACTACTCAATAATAGCCATCACATGGCACCATGCCGATAATTTTCTAATTCCTGTATTGCCCTATCACACACCGCGACATCCAGGAAAAGCTCAGTTTTAGACTTCACTAGTGCTGCCTTGCGCGTAATCAATAGACAATGATAATAATATGCAACTTCGACTTATAGAGTTGTCATGTACTGCAGCACACAAACTGCCACACCACTTGGTTTACGTCGCTGCAATTGAGAACGAGTTAGTTCATGAATAGGACAATGCTTAACTACACTACAGCTACACACTACTCTTATACACAGTGACGACAGTGGATCACAAGACGCAGACTCGAGAGACATGCCAGTTTGGGGAATTTTAAGCACAAATTTCTTCAATAAGTCCCTTCAGATAATCGACTTCTCTGGTCATCTCCTCAACTCGGGTACGCAGTTCTATGTTCCTGTGCTCCAACTGCTCATATTCCGTCATGGCTATACCCTGTTCGCCACGCTTCTTCTGGCGGTACTTCTGTGCCGCGGTCTTGTTCTGCTGTTTCTTGCGCTGTTTCCTGTCGCAGGACACTGTCGAGATGGAAGACTGCGAGGACGCGGGTGACGGAACTTGAACTTGCTCCTCATACACCGGCGAACAAGCGGCACTGACTGAGTAAAGTTCTGTATCTGACCTCTCAGGGCTTAGAGCTTGCAATTTCTCACGGTAAACTTGTCTGTTACTTTCAATAGCAGTTTCCATGTCCAATATTAATGGATTTGCTGCGTGGAATTGCTCATGATAACCTGGAAAACTACTGCTCACTGTAGCAGGTGGGGATGACGTACCGGCAGTCACAACAGAAGGAGATGACAAGAGAGATTCTACATCATCTGCAGAGACAGGAGGAAGATCAAGTCCTATGTCGGCAAGTTTCAGCGGATTCATGATGACGTCACTTAGTACTTCATCCAAATCCAACAACATGTCTTCCACCGATAGTTCAGTTCTGTAAACAGTTGCAACATCTAGCAACTCCGCACCACTGCTGACAGAGAAACTTGAAGCTACCACAGACTGATTAGATACTTCACTGGCGAGACCCAACTGCTGCTGCCATTGAACATTACTGTCAGTTTCAGCACACAACTCCGAGTTGCTGATGAGACGGAATGATTCCGGAGAGCTAGGAAGCTCTTCCAATGGTGACAGATGAACTTCCTGTGATCTTGTGCCATGTTTAGCAGGAGCTGATATCAGGTAACTGGAAGCCAAAGCAACATTCGTTTCAACTGCTTCTTCCAAAACTATAACAAATAAAACAATGGTTATAGTTATCAACAGTGATTCATGAAGTACTACAAATAATAGCACTCAGTTCTGCAAACATGTTGACAACAACAAACAGAAATGTTCCGTCACAAAGAAATGCAAATAATGTGAAACTACTGTTAAGACTAAACAAAGTTCATCCTAGCAGAAAGGGACAACCACAATTTGCAGATGGAAATCTAGCCCAATAATTTGTAGCCTAGTGGTTCACTGGGAATACACACTGAAAGATACAGTAATTATGAGAATAATATTTCTGTTACGTATTTTCACTCTGCTGTAAACTTACAGTTCTAACTCTGAGGCAGCAAACTTTTGACTTTAAAGAACTAAATTAGGTTGCTTGAACCAAAAGAAAGGCATTTAGAAACAGCAGCAATACATGTCAAAACAGTACTGGTAGTTATAATCACAATGCAGTGTATTCACATAATATCAAAAATTACTTTGATAATTACTGTAAATAAAAAAGGTACCTTTTACCTTATATACAGTACTAAAAGTACGGCTGTGCACAATTCATGCAAATTTCAAGATTTACCAAATTGAGTAAAAACTGAAGCTGAGCTAAAGAGTTGGCAAGTCACACACACATACATGAACTACCAGTGGACCACACGGCGCTGAAGTTTTGCTTTTGTCGTACAGTGACGTCATCATTAAACGGCTGATACTCCGCCTCATCGGACTTGTTATCAAGGAAATGAAGTGGCTCAAAGAACTGGTCAACACTGTACTGCCATTGGTCGCCCACAGGCGGCCAACTGCATGCCACCGACCAGTCTTCCACTTCCATAAACGAATCCATCATATGTGCTGGATTGTGACAAATGTTCTTGGATCAACAAAGAACGGTAAGTAAAGTACACCATCTTGCTACTGTAGATGCTGCAAACACAACACATTCAACACAACATGTATGCTGCATATCTGAGTAATTATTAATTCATTCATTTATTTGTATCATTAGGGCAAATTGGAATATAGTTATGGAATACCATTACAATGCTGCAAAACAAGTGAATAAGCTAAGCAGCACAGATATTAAATGCATTGTAATAATATCACTTGTGGGTAGTGAGGGGGTAGTTGTCTAGTTTTCATGGTACCACGAGACAGGTAGTGCACCGCAGATCGGTGCTCAACATGTACAGCATAATTAATTGCCACAAGTGAGCAGACAAGAGATGACGACATATGGACTGGAGGGCAGGGCGGGAACTTAAAATAATGGACTAAGAAGGGACTAGCATTCGCTGAACTGTAAAATAGACAAACAGTTAAAACTGTAGCCACTAGTGAACTGACATGGTTATTGGATATGCAGGTCGATAAGTGATTATTTTGTTAAGTTTAAAATCTATGTGACCACGGAAAGAACAAGCAGACTGTCGTGACAAAGTACGGTCAACTCGTCACAACTTTAACGTAACGGTCAACGCGTTATACAATTATACGCTGTGACGAGCTGACTGGCAACTTAATGTCAAAATTCAATATGCACAGCGTCATAAAACCTATAACCTATAAAATGTGACATAAGAACAGGCTGTGTAGGCAGTAGGCAACATATCGTTAGTTAGCTTTGGTACTGTGTTTAATTACACACACTTGGATTTACCCGCTAGGTACCAGTCACCTCGTCACAGTCTATAATCGTGTGACGAGTTGACTTGCATGTTCGGCAGAGTTGTGACGAGTTGACCGTACATTGTAACGGCAGTGTGTTTGTTCTTGCCTCGGTCACATAAACATAAATGACAGAAACATGAGTGGCCGCCACGTGACACAAGGACTACGCCACTGCATGGTGATATGAGGCAGACATCATAAAGTCGCCTAAAGCCGACGTGGCATCTAGGGTGAAACCGATACCACAATTTACCGATACTTCCGATACCGATACTTTCTGTTTGCTTCGATGCCGATACCAAGTATCGATACCGATACCAGTAGTTACTAAATGACAACGGTAGACGAATGTGATTGTTTGAAGCCGACACCGAAAGCATAGAACAGTGTGTAATTGTTTGTAATGTTCACATATACCAATCATTAACATTTATCATTGAATGTTCATTCATACTCATTATGACACACACGTACATCAAAAAGCAGGTAGGTATCAAATTCGCGTCAACCAGACAAGGAGAGTGCCAGTCAGCTCACCACGCTGCAGGCGGTCGATACTGTCCCCGTCCCTCTTCCCTTGTTTGCTTGTGTACAAACAACGGCACACATCAAAGTCACATATTATAGCTGCGGCCGTGCTGCGGCAGTGACTTTGATGTGCGTCGTTGAAACAGAGGACGATTGTTTTTGTTACACAGACATGACGTGTGTGCGGTATCGGTGCTGGTATCGAAGCATTATTTCCAATACCGATACCAAACCAATACCGGCCGATGCCGAGTACCCAATACCAGTATCGGTCTCACCCTAGTGGCATCATGATGGCACAGACTTGTCTGCTGCTGCTGCTGAATGCCATTGATGCTGACGTCCAATCGAATCAAATACAATGAGTTCTAATGGGTGCAGGTAGTCCTCTTGCCCGCATCATGAATAATATAAAATCACATACAAATTGGTAGACCTGCAATTCCAGTAATGTCGGCATGAAAATTGAAAAGAACATAATGATTAGACCAACGTTTATGTTACGTCGACTCAATTACTTTATTATTTTCTTAAGTTTGTCTATTTTACAGTTCAGCAAATGTTAGTACATTCTTTGTACATTATTTTCAGTGTCCCTCCATATGTGTTTGTCTCGTCTGCTTGCTTGTGGTAATTATTTACACTTAGTTACATTCGGCTTTTAGGGAGACCCGTTACAGCGTCCATGTTGAGCACTGTTTCTGGGGCGCACTACCCGTCTCACTTGTAACGAGTTGACCGGTGACGAGTTAACCGTGTGACGCGATGACCATGCGACGACCGACTTAACCGTGTAACGAGTTGGCTGGTAGCCTATCCGCTACTACGCCCGCATACCCACAGCTTATACACGGATTCAACAATGGACTGTATAAGACAAATTTATGTCAAATACTTACGCCATGGTGCAAAGCATTTATGTGCTCCGCACTGAGTGCAAACAAATGTAAACTATAGCTCCATTTCCGCAGCGAAATCGCCTCTCGAGAATATAATACTTTCACGCCATTTTCTTCGTTGAGCTTCAGAGATAGAAATGACGTTAGGTAAATAAACGGAAGGATACACGGACGTCAATGACCTAGTTGCAATAAGATTATTCGTAACTGCTTCGTTTAAAGTGTAATATTTCCACCGACGGTATACATATACACTATGCGCTTTCTGTTAGTTTATGTGATAAACATGTATGAATAGAACAACTGTTCTTTTGTCCGTTGTCTAGGACCTATTTTATACGCTGTAACATACTGAGTAACGTGTCAACGGATTGCATCAGCCTTTGGCACGTTGCCAAGTTCTACAACGTCACGAATCACGATGTGTTCACGCTCTAGGGGACAGAATATGGTTCACGCTCGTATCACAATTAACGAATGAGGGCGTGTCGTACTTCACATCTCTGCTTTACGCAACCTTCCCGTGGCTACCAAAACCATGGACCTTCCGTCTTGCCGTAATTTTCGATTTTTGTTCGCAAGTTAGCCCATCCTTGATGCGGCATGTCGGTGTCTTTCGATCGATCCTACCAGCGTGCATAATCTCTCCGGAAGAAAGTTCGTCGCATTCTTTCGGCCCCATCCCTGTTTGATTCTGTCAGTTAACTACTTCCAATACACTCCTAGCCTCTATTAGTCACTCCTTGCTGAAACTAACTTTTCACAAATCCTTCCCAATAAGACCGATATAGAATTACCTTCACGTACAGAGCTTGAACTTCGTCTGGATCTTATTCTTTTGTTGCCTCACTCATTTTGAACTTTTGAAGGAGGATAGCGGGATAGCGAGCTCCAGGGGTAACGTTCTCGTCTAGAATCCAGATTCCCATGACACAAACCCAATGAAAAAGTTATGAACTCAGGTACCTCTTTGTTTCCGACTGCAGTGACAAGTCGTCGTGAAAAGTATTTGCCATATTTTGGACCCAAGACAAAAATGTTTTCATATCGTATTTGTATTGTAACTGAAAGTATGCGGCAACTAGTTGACTACTAGATGCTGCTGATATCGTTTTACAAGTGGAGCAACTCTACGAACTAAGACAGCGGCTACGTTTTTTTAAGACTAGATTAATCTAGTCCGAGACGCGACGAGTAAGGTCGGGTACTAGGGTTGCACCGTCAGTACTTCATTTAAGTAGTTCTTAAATCTTCAAGCATTTCAATGGAGATTTAAGGACTATTTAAGATAAGTATGGATGGTGAAACTTGACCTTAGACTGGATTAATCTGCCCCAGCATAAAACGAACAACACAGTAACCTGTTGCAGGTATATAATTAAAATGCTTATTTACTGCAGTCACATACATTTAACTAAATATGTACGAACTATTATCCAAAACAGTTTTATAAAAGCATCAGTTACACTCACAAAATGCACTGCAAATACATACTTTTCATCAGAATTATCAATCTGTCGTTTTGGCGCCAAAAATTTAAACACACCAGCATAGCAACTTTCACGCTGTCCAACTATAATCTCCGACGAATATCTGAGCGATCCCGTGTGGTATAAAAGAACCCGGAGTGGATCGATCGGACGTAGTAAAAAAGACACAGTAACGTGGCAGATCGCTCTAGAGCTGTCTGACGCAATAAAAGAACGCAGCCAGAGATACGATTAAGTTTCAGTAAGTTAGGTATGATTTATAATTTGTTGATTGTCGAGTGATATGTTTATCGTTTTATCGTCGTTTTGTGCTTATTTACAGCAAAATGTCGGCGTCATTAACTGCAGACCAGCTGAGGGAACGAAGACGGCAGAAAATACTTGCACGATCACAAGTATCAAGCCGTATCGTGAGATATAATGAATTAGATGAAGGTACTTCGTGGTTGTTGGTTAGTGGGCGTGGTCTGTTCCTTATGAATATGACTGATTACAACTGTATTCGTAATTAAGGCAGTTCGTATATAAAAGCACAGTGCGCCTGTCTAAACAGGATGATGTGTTTATGGAATTTATTTGTTGATTTAAGTTTTTTTTTTCATTTTGAATCACGATAGTGCGGTCTGCCTGAATACCGCAGGCTACCGCAGACTACCACAGACTAGACTGATACTTCACATCATCACATCACATGGAGAATACAGAAGCAGGCCTCCAAAGGCCTCTGTTTCTGAGAAATTGACTTAAAACTACTAGTATATAATGCATAACAATACTGTAACTACATTACAATAGTGCG
>Ga0209782_1001612_pt1 | contig 11942 bp, 10 predicted proteins | sample WorMetmaBAHAMAS1_FD_187390 | JGI IMG/M metagenome (GOLD analysis project Ga0209782, IMG submission 187390) | Marine gutless worms symbiont microbial communities from Max Planck institute for Marine Microbiology, Germany - Inanidrilus... | ecosystem: Host-associated > Annelida > Digestive system... | reverse complement strand
CCCATATACCCCCATCCCAGCTGCTGACATGCATGTGCCTCTGTCACCAAGCAGTATAATTTGGTACCGGCCGATGGGTAGGGACGCTTTTTGGTTGGGAAGGTAACTGCAGGCATGGTGGAAAGTGATGGAACCCTACCTTCCGGTGGATGGCTTAAAGTCACCTGTGAGCTGACTACCTGTATGCCGGGATCAGCTCCGTAACGAGTATGGAAGAACTTTACCTTTTTACGTTTATATGTGGAGTTATGTGTGTCATGATTTTTGTAGTTAAAGACGATGACGAGAGTGAAATGTCGCAGGCGTCATGTCAAACAGACCCATCCATTTCAAGCGATAATGCCAGTTTGCCGCCCTCAGATATCTTTGCCGCCAATTCTGGTAGAATGGTTATTCTGTCGCTGCACTGTTGAAGATGGATATGTGGAGTTATTTGAGTACTCATTGTGACTGTTTGCTTGGTGTCTCCGATTCATCTACACTTAAATGATAATGACACTTTATGAATGCTATTACTTACCACTGCTACATTGTTTGTTTGCTTAAGTGGCCTTGTTTTCAAGTTATTCCAGGATGGGCCACAACTCCCATCAGCTTAGCTTTTTAGGTTTGTAAAATATCTTTACCACACAATGTGCAGTGCCATAATGCATGGCGCATTATACAGTGCATATGCTATGGCCCATTGTCTGTCTGTCCAACACATTGAAATAGCTGAATATAATTGAGCTGGCAAAGAGACTACCCTCAATGTGTCGTCTCCTACATTTTGTTTTAAGGGAGCCCAAAACTGTGAATTTAGCGGAATTCTAAATGCTTTTTGCCATGGTGTTTGACCATTGCAAGTTTATCATACTGAGCACTCACCTTTGTTGACAACCTGTTCACACCAGTCAGCTTATGGGACCCATGGTATGAATCCCTTTCAACTTTGGAGAAACTGGGAACCAAGTGTACTTAGTCCCCAACAAATTTTGTGATTGTCATTATTTTATTTGGCTGGACATGTAACTTAAACATTTCATTAGCAGTCACTCTCCATATCGGAAGCTTTGGGATTTAAGGGGGCGAGGTAGTGCAGTGATATTCATTTTTCAGCTGTGGCGGTCAATTTATAATCACTTAGGGCTGTTTTTTCTTAATGTTGTGTATATTTCTGGAATGTATGGAGCTAGTTGTTTTATATTTAATAATTTTTAGCCCACTCGGCAAACGTGCCAAAATGGCTATATTATATATTTTGCAGGTGTTTTTTTTCTTTATTTTAAAATATTTTTAATGGTCAACTCTCTAGCACCTGTTTCTTAGAAGCTAAGGGACTGATCTCACCAAAATTTCAGGATTGGTAGACTGGTGTAAGGCTTCTTAACCTCATTTAGCTTTTTTTAATTTCTCAAGGGACGTTGCCATGGCAACCAATTAAAGTAGAAAAATAGACATTTTTTGCAAAATATCTCCTTCGTCACGCTGCCATTCCAAAATGGATTGTAATGTCGCAATTCCAGTTTCAAAAGGTTTAATAGAATTAATTTCTCTGCATTGTATACAATTTTGGTAACATTCGGTCCAGTAACACCAGAGTTTACGCTGTTAACAATAACACCTTTTGTGGCGATACCGCAAAAATTGGCATATCATGCCAAATACCTCAGAATATCCTGGACCTATCTTGACCTACTTTACAGGTTTGGTAGTCATATTGATGGGGATGATTACGGCATTCAACAATGGATTGGCCAATTGTATATCCAGTTTCAAAATGTTCAATGGCAATAATCCGGCTACATTCTACTTTCATCCAATAATCTCGAATTTTTGCCGCGATTCGCCCCTAATTTGACGAAGATCTTTATTCGTCACGTTGGCATTCAGAAACAGATTGGAAGATCGCAATTTTGATTTCAGCCGAGTAATCGGCAATCATTTCTGTACACCTTGTAGAAATTTGGTGCGATTCAGTTCAGTGACCCCGGAGTCTAAGACATAATAAGTTGTACAGTCGGCGTCGAAAATTTTTCTGGGGTGACTTCAGGTACGTTCGGTAGGGGGCGGGTCTGCTAGGCAAGGTGGTCAGTAAGTGTGTTTCATTAGTATTTGCTAGGGGTGACACTACAGCGCCAAGTGGGCTATACGCTAGGCTTTGCCATACATTTCTAGTTATGATAGTTTTGTTATGCTTCTAGAATTGTGGATTAAATGACTGTAATTGCCATTCTGTTTCCGTTGTAGAGCTACAGAATGAACTTCTGCTTTTTCAACTTCCAGACGTCTTGCCTGGTGTTCCATTCTCGAAAGACTCTGGTCAAAAAACTACAAATTCTAGCTCACATGATACTTCGGTAAAACGAAGCCTTTGCTGCTCTAACTAACCCTGTAAATGCGACTGTGGGTTAATAATTTGAAAACTGTTAGTAAAAACATGATGTGGTACATAAACTAAATTGAAAACAAAAACAAAGAACCAGGTTTACATAGAACCATATGTCGCAAGCAAATCAGTAACATGTGTTCTTGTAATCTGACCTGGGATCACTAAAATGGTAGTTTGCATTGGTCTCGTATAAGTGTAAGAAATGGAGAAAAAAACGGAAAAGTAAGTGGAGTTTATGCATATTGCTAACTCAGCATGTAGTTGTGGTGGAGACAAGAAACAAATGGTGTAGCTTTTAGATCTTACTGGACAAATGGCATAATGAAATGGCTTTTGGCTGCCGTTGTCATTATGGTTAATGGTGAGAACCGTTACATTGCTATGTACAGTCACCCCGGTACATTTGTCATATTTTCACCTGATTGTTTGTATCAACATATTTAAGTGCCGTACTTGAAGTAAAAAAGAAATATGAAAGTAAGCTACGGGAACGTAAGAATACAATACCAAATTCACATCACTTCAGTTTTAATTTTACTGCTTCTCTGCCGAATCACATCATACTTGCGGAAGTTGCAGTTTTTTTATTTGGCGTGCTATAAAAAGTGATGCTTCGTTATTTATCCGTATACTTGGCTAACAGAACTGTTTGTAATTTAGTCCCCCCTTTGCAAACTTGCCGACTGGGCTGTATATTTTAATTGTGTGGGGGTGAAGATTTTTCAGGTTTTGTATCACAATATAGTAGGTTGATGCTGAGGACATTGTAACACCTGGAAGTTAATTGTTTTTTATGTAGAAATGTTCGTTATCACATTTTGAAGAAAATGCCGTGGGTCGACTGGTGGTGCGGCGGTCTGGACGGACACAGTTGGTTCTCGGTAATGTAGCATTTGACGTCTCTGCCGGCTCAACATCTAGCTGCCTTCAGGTGGGCTTAGCTTTATGCATGTATGCCGGCAAGTTATGAAACTTGTCATATGCAGCCTAAGCTTTGCAGGTACTGAATTTAACTTAAGCTATTTATCTCTGTAGATGAACTCCGAAGCTGTATTATATTCAGATTTTGCCAAATGTGGGCAACTTCAAGAACGGTCCAAGTGAGTAAAAAAATGTGCCCGATATTTTATAGGGTATTCAAGCAACTCAATCAAGATGTGATGAGATACTTAATGATAACTGTGTCAAATTTTATGGTATAGAGATGTTTTAGCTAACGCGGTTGCAGAGAACTCTCACACCAGCTTCCCAATCCAAATGCATTAGTTGCCATTAGCAAGGGCATGCTACCACGAAATCCTCCTGTTCTGGCATGCTTACCTTGAATGTGTTAGTTTAAAACTTATCTAACAGACATATATGATAACTGCCAAAGCACATCAATATAAAAGCATCAGAGAATTTGCAGGTACAGCTGTTGACAGCCGTGTTTATAAGGACAGCCACAGCGATAACGCAGAACACGGGCTCTGCGGTATGCACCCTGACTGCAGTGTCTAGGTTAATGCAGCCTTCCACTCTATGGAGTTCACAAGTAAAAGCTTTCAGACTGAATAATGATAATAAATGGTGATGGCGGATGTTGACTGGATGACAGCAGCCTATCCGTGGACTCACAGAGCAAGTTGGCTGGCTTGTGACTGTGCTATATTGCGCTTGTAATTTTTCGCATATTGTGAACGTTGCAGGATCTGGCAAGTTTGCGGCTGGAGGAAGGGAGTGCTGGGTCGCTGACTGTTCTCGGACACGTCCGACATAAACTTCTCTGCATTCCCGACCTCACAGCATTGCTGGACTCTGGCCACTCGAATTCTTGACGACTCTAACGACTGACTCTACGGTTAATGAAATGTACTCTCAGGCATGTAATTATGGCTGAAACTTCAGTTGTTTAATGGTAGTGGCAGAAGGAATTATTTAAGGAGGGTCCCACTTTGCACAACCGCTGAATGTTATTACGTGTGACACTTAACAGTATTTTTTGAACTCTCTGAATTTATGTTGTTCTAACAAATTCATCATGGCTGATGTCTGGCTCACATTCTAGTTTGGCATGATATTTTTATTTGCTGAGAATCATGTATGTTTGCATTGTGAACTGAAATTGAGTTATTGAAGTGAAGTTATTTCATTTAAAACGTTGCTTGCTCGTAACGATATTAGAGTGGTTTAGATTGAATTTGTATATGAAATCGGCCCGTTATGAAGCTAAATGATATATCTGCAACCACAGCTGTATATTCTTTCTGATAAAGTGCCAATGCAGTTTAAGTCACGCTGTTTGTGAACTATGCATGTGTATTATGTTACAGTTAGGCGAATTTGCACTTTGTTCTGAATTGGTCCATCTAGCTGTCTGCTGTATTGCTTTTATGGCACTATATTGTAATAAAACACACAGTACACAACTACACATAATTTGTCCTTTAAAAAACAACTTGAAATATCTGCCACCTCTATACTGAAAAGCAAATAGGACATTTTATGGAACACAGTGTATATTGGTTGTAGTGCAGGTAAAAAATTTGTTTAAATTTGCGCAAAACAACAAGTTTTTTAGAAATAACTTGGTATGATTTGCAAAACTTTCTACAGTTATTAGGTTTGTGTGTTAACTGTAATTTATTTGTAGAATGTCCTTGTCCTCTAGAGAACCTGAATTGAAAAAAATGCATAAAAATAATATTTTGTTAAGTTACTGGCCAGTATCTTTTCGGGAGGCATATTGATTTTGCTGAAAAACCTACGCTGATGAAAACCCGAGTGAACGATGATATTTTTACACAAAAGGTATGCACAGGTTTTTAACAGGTTTTTTACAAAATGTATAAATTTCGCTAAATGTCGACTTACATCAAGTCCAAGAAGTGTGATGTGACCCCCATTGGCATGTGTCGGTATTTTCTTCACTTATAAGGATATTGTGAAATTTGAAACACAGTGCCTGCGGTCACGAAAGAAAGACATATAATTTCCCACCTCGTACCTCCCCTGCTGTCCAAGAGGCAGCATCTAAGCTATAATTTTTGTGTGGAGATTAAGAGGGGAAGTTATTCGAACTGTTCTGTGTTCTGTACAATGGTTGAGCACAATGATACGCACACACGTGTGATCGGTTCTTAATTTTTGTGTCAGTTATGGTTTATGCTACGTTTTATGTGTTTTGTTTAGCCTAAGTTTAGGATTTTGTGCTTTTTAAAGTCAGCTTAGGTCGTTGTCATGTTCCATGATTTTCTTGTGTTTTGTTACTTCAGTACTAGTGAAGAGATTGGCTGGAATGAACGTCTCCTAAATAACCTGGTTTTGTGTGAGGTAGGATGTAAACCCTTAACTCGGTCAATTAGCCTCAGTGTAATTATGTTCTTATGCTGCATTACAACACTTTGACGTCTGAAAAATATCGCATCATTTTCTTGTTGACCACTTGTCTGGAAACCGGTGGTATGCAAGAAATTAGCAACTGTCAGGGAAAATTCTTGTGAGGTCAAAAAACTGTTTTGTGTTAACTTCTTCACATCTGCGACTATACCAGTGTTTAGTAGACAGTTACTGGTTGTCCGCTGTCACTGCCTCTTTTATTGTTTTTGCTGCTTATGAAACCGCAGAATATGCAATGACATTTATCATGGGTGCTGGGGCCTAATGCACCCTGGAAGACATTGTATATTTTGGTGCTATATAGATTGTTTGTATGTTTGTTTCTGTTATCACTTGATTCCTTTTGCTTCTTGTAACTTGCTTTCTTTTTCTCTTGGTTATATTTTCTTTTCTTTTTTTCCTTTGAGAATACCTCCTGGAGGCATTGTTTCCGTGCCAGATGTCATAGAAGGCGACTAAACCTGGATTATAATTTGTCTCAGTTCACTTTTTGTTGTATTTTTGTATTTGGTGATTTGTATTGCGTTAATTTAGTGTCTTTAGGTTTAGTTTTGTGTTAGCCTAGGTTTATTATATATTGTTTGTCTTTTCTCCCAGCTTTAATTATGATTTTTGCAGTACTAACCAAGAGATTGGCTGAGGGCATCTCCGATGTGACATATTTAGCGTCGAGTGGGACATTATAAGCCTCAACTGAATCAATCAGTCAATACCACTTTACATGATACGGTATGCTTGATGTGGGTAACAAAACTTGGGTAGAACAAAGATAACTTCTCCGAGCATAGAGAGTAGTTAGTTGCCATGTTCATTGCAGTAGACTGTGGAAGATGCTCAACACAGCAAAGTTGGCCATTATTGAGACAGTGCAATTACTGAATAATTGGGAAAAAAATAATGAATTGTTGTAATTTAAGAGAAACTTTAGTGGCCGTGTTTTTCCATCCCTCGTATAACAGTCTAGGCGTATTATTGCATTCTTTTCTTTGCATATATATGCTGATATTATTTCCAATATAGGTGACTGATAATGAATAGTTGGGTTTGATACTGCTGTTTTGCTGATAGTACGGGCATCCGGCCCATAAAACGTGGGTGACTTCATCCACTAAAGTTGTGTTCAGAGGGCTAAACCAGGCTCACCACTGTCACCAACTATCTGTGTTCACCTGAAAAATGAGCTCTAAAACAGACGTGATTACACTAGCTGCATATCATCACTTCATCACATTGTGCTTGTTTATATTGAAAATACCATTAATTTTGGTGTTATACTGCTGTTTGAAAATGGCCGTAGTCAGTCAAAATAAAGTTTGTAAGGGGCTAGTTGTAAGTAAACTGCATTGAGTTCGATATTCATTATTACACAGTGTTTTATCCATGGGTGTTATCAGCAATAATTCATTGTTTATAGGAAAAGTTGGTTTCTTAATCTCACTATTACTTATTCACCTTTGCCTATTATAGTTATACATTTGTTGTTGTCTATGTCAGATCAGGAAACTATTGATTTACAGCAAATGTTGCACAGCGATGAAGGTAATTGGGATGGACAGAGGAAGACATGTGGTAGGATAGAGTTAAAGGGTGCATTCTTTCTACTTCAAGAATATGCACAAGTTTAGAACAAATGGAAGTAAGATGTGAAGAGTTGCAACCAGATCTCGCCATTAAAAGAATGTTTGTGTTTGTTAGCTTAATGCAGTGTCATTCGTAACAGTGAGTTAGAACATGCAGTTGAAAGTAGCATTGAAATATTTCGTAATGTGTCTTTGCATCATGATTCATCATTGATTAGGTAATTACATAAAATAAATGTCAGAAGTGGAAAAGGCTCGGCATTGTACAAGCTGACCAAGCATGGCTTATAGTTTGTTTTTGTTAAAGTACATTTTATTTTATCCTGTTTATTTTACTCATGTTATTTTTTATTCTTAGGTTTAAGGATTCGCATCTGTTTTTTGTGTTAGGTTTATTGTCTCAGTACCAACCTAGGATAAGGTAAGAAGTCTCCAAAATGACCTATTTTTGTGTTGATTTGGACATAAAAACCGTAACTCGGAACCTTAGTCAGTGTCATACCTTGTTTATGAATTAATTTTGTGTCACATTATTATACGAATCAGTTAAGACAAATAATAGTTTTGCTACTGTTGTGTCATTTTGGCATTGTTTAATTTTAATATAGAAAAAGTTGTTAACTGGAATTCTGCTAATTATGTAAAAATTTGGTGTACTCAAACCATCATTAATTTGCCAAATGATTTATTGCTGGGTTGAGCTGGTGTAAAACTTCTCTACAGGGTCACGTGATTTACAGTGGGTGGTAGGCTGGCAGCAGCCGGTCTAGCAGTAACAAGTGATTTGTAATTCAATGCTGCCCTGCAGCATGAGCATCTTACATAGTGCAAGTCAACTGCCAGATTGATATATACTGCTTTTCTGTTTTTTTGGTAATGAATGATAATTGGTGGCGTTGTGTTTTTTTATTTTTTCTTCTGCTGTTGCTTTTTATTTACTGAAATAATTGACTTCTGTAATGTGCATCATGTGTGTGCCAAGGCCTGAATAAAATAGACCAATTTGCTGGCAGGGTTTTCTTCAGACTTGGTAATTACGGTTTGCTTATTTCGTCTGCTCGGCTAAGTTGCCCGCCGGGCTATATATTTTGCTTGCGTTAATTTCTTATTTTTTAATTTTTTTTTACTATGAGCAAAGCTATCTCGTTATCTGCTGGACCGATTTTCACGATCTTTTCACCAAATGGAAGGTATTTGCGTGAATTTTCTTGATCCGGTCCAATTTTTCCGATTGTGTAAGGGATGTTGCCATGGCAACCAATTTTGAGGCAAAATTACCTACCCCCTTGCACTTATCGCTCTCGCATTCAGAAACGGAATGGGATAACGCCGTGTATATGCATGATTAAATAGCGCAACTAATGCCACTATATCATGTAAAATTTTGCTGAAGATCAGTCCAGTAGTTTCGGCGGAGAACATTCTAATAGTTGGAAATTACGCTGCAATTGGGCTTCAATTTGAGTATCGTCGTCCATTCGTCGGCAACTACTAGACCGATCTTCGTCAGCCTGTGAGCATAAGTACTCACATGTATGGGGATTACAAAACTGACATAAGTTTTGTGGTAGCCCAAGTTACGTTGCTATGGTAACCAATTAATTTTGGAGCATTTTGGCAACGTCAAAATCGACCACCTTCACTTGTCGCTCTGGCATTCAGAAACGGAATGGGATAACGCCGTGTATATGCATGATTTAACAGTGCCACTAATGCCACTATATCGTCTAAAATTTTGGTGAAAATCGGAGGAGAACAGCCTAATCGAAATTGCATTGCGTGTTCACGTCGTGGTTCCGCGTATTTCGTTGAATATCTCCGGATGTCCTGGACCTGTTTTCGCAATCTTTTCACCATATTAAAGTGTTTTACATGCCGATGATGGATCTGTACCTTATTTTCAAATTTGACAAGGGACGTTGCCATGGCAACCAAATGTTGCTGTAAAGAAGGAAACTGATAATACGTACATTCTTTGCACGTTAGCCAGATGGTAGTATGGTTTCGTTTCGCTACAACTTGCTAGGGGGCGACACTGCGGCACCGAGCGGGCTATTAGCTAGGCTTTACCACGCATTTCTAGTTTTTTTACAGTTTTGTTTTGTTGGCTGGAAATATCATCTTAGAACGCGATTTATTTGGTGGAACAGGCATATCTTCATAGCATCGTTTTAGGCAGATTTCTTTTTAATGCCTACACAGAACAAACAAACCGGAATTTAGCTTTTAGGATTATTTTTGTTACTGTATTGTAGGCTTTAATTGTGAATGTTTCTTGGTGTTGTTGTGTTTAGTTTAATTCCTTCAATACCAGGCTGAGATGAGAATGATAACTTCGATTGATAAGATGGTTGTGTGAGTGAAGTAAAAGTAACAGATAGCTTAAGCATAGTGAAAGAAACATACTAGGGACCGTAGTAAATGGCGGAAAATAAAGATATTGAATATTATCCACAAAAAAGTGGTGTGACCGGACGACTGATTGTTTTTTTTTGTTACCGGGATGCCCCAGGTTGACGTGGATTAAGTGCCGATGAACTTTTGTTGTTGTTGTTGTACTAACGTAAGTTACTGGCTGCGAAGAACATCGCTGAAACTATCTATTTTTGTGTCGACAGGAGCATTAAACCTTAACTCAATCAGTTAGTCACGACCTCAGCCTTCGTTGTGACTGCCTGATTAGATTTCCACTTGCCGACTACCTGCTAATAACGGGGAACTGATGGCGCGAATCCGAGATTAGCGTTATCCCAGTTGATTCACCAACATTTTCCGAGAAGTCCAGGCCGCGTTTACAGCTGTTGCATCCTGTCTGTATACACTGTAACTGAAACTGGCAGCTCTGCAGTCGTCTCTCTAAGAAACTTATTATAGTGTATATTTGTGACTCTGAATACACGTGAATATGTTTATTAAAATGTGCGTGGGGGGGCAAGTGAATGGCAAAACGTTGGGCAGGATCGAACCCGGCAAATGGGACCCTGTCCCATTTTGTATCAGCCAAAATGTGATGAGCGTGTCTGTGTGCTCGCATATCTCGAAAACCGCATGGCTAAACTTCACAAAATTTTGTGCTTGTTGATTGTGACTGTGGATGACGTCAGGTTTTCACATGGGCTTTATAGCGCGTCATGTGTATGCTTATAACTTGACAGCAGCTCCAGCTAGACCTGAATTTACTGTAGATAGAATACAAATAGGAAGTCATATCTTGCAAGTCATGGACGCGTGATTTTCTGATTACAGGAAGTACCTGAAATTGTATATTGGTACCTTCGACAGCTTAACTGCAATGCAGTTATTTCTCGAATTTGGGTAATGTAGCTTTTGAAACCGTGTATGTAAAACTTTTACGTCTGTTATTCTTGTCACTTTTTAACGATTTTTTTTTAATTTTTTGATCGTTTTTATTATTAAAAACGCTAGATATGTGCCATAGGGGGCGGCGCCAATCGAGTGTGTTCCATTGCTGTTCGCTAGGGGGCGGCACTGCTATACCGGGCGGGCTACACGCTAGGCTGTGCCACGCATTTCTAGTCTTTTTGCAACGTTTTTTACATCGTCTGAAACTAATGCATTGATTTCAACCAAATTTTGCTCAAGATTAACTTACATACGTTATTCCCCCTACGATGTATACAAAAAGCCGAGGAATACAGCGTTATTTTTAGTTTCGGTCGTCTCCCCTGAGCCACACGCGATGTATCTGACATACAAAACGGCTGCGTTGTCCCGTAATGTGAGCTGCTATACCGAATGCCGTCGCGGTCCCGTATTTTTTATCGCGTTATGCGGTCTACATACGACGCGTACATAACTATAGACCTCGTAGATACGTCGCCATAGCCTGCAATGACGCGTGAGTTAGTCTAGACTATTCGGAGAAGTTTTACAGCGCGGCACGCCGTCGATTCGTCGGCGCGTGACGTATCGCTTCATTGGCTTGCGCTATCGTGGCTTGATTTGTTGCGTTTAGCGGCGGCCATTATACGCTACGTTGTCGGGTCGCGCCGGCCGGCTGTCGCACGGTGATAAACTGAACTGTCCGGCGGCGAGCGCGCTTCTCGTCGGTATATAAGAGAGAAGTAGGAGCGGAAACCTATTGAGCGTCGCGCGCCGCGCGGACGAGCGGGCCGAGGTCGATCCGCGGCGTGATGGCGCGTCTATTAGTGTTGATCTAAGAGCCGACGGTGGCTTAACGGGTTGTAACACGGTGTCGCAGAAACGACGGGACAATTGTCCACCACCGATTAAAAAACAAGATGCCACCGCACGTATTATAGGCTGGCTAATATTTCACAAGGTATATGCCGAGTTTAGCGACAGATTTAGGGCGTGTGAGCAAGTAGTTATTTTTTTCACTACTATAGCACAGTTATAGCCTACGTCCAGTGCTTGAGTACTGTGTTCCTGTGTGGCATTATGCCCTTACCAAAGGACAAACTCGACAGTTAGAAGCAATCCAAAAAAGAGCCATCCACATCATCCTAAATTTTTCTAGAGGTATGCCGTATATATTGATGTTAACTGCAGCAAACCTCACTACGCTGGCCTCTCGCAGAGAGGAAATCTCCAAAAAAAATTTTCTCCATATTACTGAACCAACTTCATGC
>Ga0209782_1001611_pt1 | contig 11943 bp, 8 predicted proteins | sample WorMetmaBAHAMAS1_FD_187390 | JGI IMG/M metagenome (GOLD analysis project Ga0209782, IMG submission 187390) | Marine gutless worms symbiont microbial communities from Max Planck institute for Marine Microbiology, Germany - Inanidrilus... | ecosystem: Host-associated > Annelida > Digestive system >... | reverse complement strand
TATATATATATACTTATATTCATTGTATTTTAATGTTATATATACTTGCTAATCTAGCTTGTATGCACATTTATATTAGTAGTGATATTTTTGTATTTGTATTATTGTAACTAATTAGCCTTATGGCTACCAAAGACAAATAAAGCTTACTTACTTACTTACTTACTTATTCTTTGTAACAGCTGGCTGCCAGGGGTAAAATAGAAGGTTCAGTGAAATTGTGTGGCTACATTAGATATTATAATTAGCTCCTGAGACTTGGCTACTGTTTTGTTGCAAGTATACATACATACTTAATTTTTTGGAATGATATGTTGGGGAGTGATATTTCATGAGACTGTTCCCAGGAGCAGACAAAAGGTGTGGAGAGCAAATGTTCCAGAGAACTTTCTTTTCCTGAAAGGCAAGTTCCCTGTGTTTAAGTTTCATTGCATAGAGTGAAGTGCATGGGAACACTGCGAATCACTGGCAACGAGAATCATGAATGTGGTTTATACTTAGTGACTTACCCGGGGGTAGCACTGGGATTAAGTATGATGTCTGATTGCTGTGTTGGAAGTGCAGACATTCCCTTTAACTTTTGCACAAAATAGATTGTTAGAAAAAAACTACCACTTTTAAAGGTTTGTAGCCTATTTTTTTCTGCCTGTGCGGCAGTGATGTGTTATGTATGACATTAACCTGTTACTGTATTATTGCACTATGCTGGACAAATGATGCAACCTACCTGACATGGTAAGGTTCATATTAAAATGATAGATCTACAGGGTGTGCCAATAAAAAAACAAAGACCTTAAGAAAAGTCAATATCTTCGTAATTATGACAAATTTTGTCACCAAATTTGCATCTTTTACAGAGGAAAATTGAGGCCATATATGCAGAAAATTTCCTTGCACTATTTGTTTTTATTTTAAAATACATCTATTTAAGCTTAAAGGTTCATTTTTCAAAGTGAACAAGTGATTGTACTGAGATTGTCGTGTAAAAATAACTGACAATTAACCGTCTTGTTATGCCAATAGATTATGATGCATAGGATGCAATACTGCAATGCTATTAGAGATCCACTTTCTGTTTATGAACAGGTGTATTCATTTTGCAATGTGTGCATTGAAGAACTTCAAGTACCGGTTACTCGTATGGTGAACAGGCATGGACGTAAAGTATACTTCTATGAGACTGCAAAAGTCGTTGTGTATAACAGTGCCAATATCGATGGTTTGAAGCACTTAAGTGTATCTGGTTCTGCAAACACACGATGGAATCACTGGGACATACATTTTCGGCGAGGCCATTTTCCTTTGTCACACACATTTCATAACAGTACAGCTTTCTTTCTAGCTCAGACTTGTCCAGCAAATCTGCATCATTTCTGGTTTGACGAGTTTGTGCAATTATATAGTGTTGTAAATCGTGTCAACCGACTTCACCCTGGATGCAGCAATCAACTATTTTATCGTGATCCACCTGATGTGGAAGGCACGGATATTGCCAACTGCCGCGACAATACAGTTTACGAAGATTTCCTGCGAACGTTATTCATCAATCCATTTCATGATGTTTTTTATCGAGCACCAGTCAATGAATGCTATGGCAGTGCTGTGTTCGGTATACGTTCACTTGGTGATGATCATCGGACAATCATCCAACATGTGACAACAAACCTTTTAGGAAAAGAGACTTTGGATGAAATTGAGTCAAGTAAACTTTATGTCACTTTTGTGCAACGACGATATCGACGTATCGTTAACATGGAAGAACTGATGCAAACAGCACGTAATGTTGGTTTTGAAAACGTGCGGATTGTGTACTTTGAGCAACATTCCATTAAAGAGCAGGTCAAGCTTACACTGTTATTTGAATTTTCTGTGATATGCAACGTCTTTTATGTTGTTGTTGCTTTTTCGTGAACCATCTATGATAAACACTAAAGTTATTTGCTGTTGTGTTTCAGATGCAGATAGCAGCCAGTTCCTGTGTGATGATTGGTGTGCAAGGGGCTGGATTGCAGTGGTCGATATTTATGCCTAGTGGGTGTGTACTGATCGAGATTGCATGGCCATCAAAACACTGGAGCTTTTACTATCGTGGCATTGTTGTTTCATATGGTGTCATATACTACGGTCTTGCAGCCAGTGCCGTAGTTAACTGGGCTGCATATGAACAGAAAGTTCGTGAAGGATCCGAGGTGAGTGGTGTTATTGGATTGATGTTGTTAAAGTAAACTGCTGATCGTTTGCCTTTAATGTCTAAAAGTGTGCACCGGAAGATTTGTTTACTTTTTTGCAAGTGATGACGTCATACCAGGAAAACATTCTCCATGCTGACTGACAATATAGCAGTGAAAATGCTGAGTGTAAGTAATTTAGGTTACTTGTTGATGAAAAAAAGCGAATAAAATTAGTTTATCTGTGAACGTCACGACTTTTTGTTGTTTCGTAGAATACAATTATTGACACCGTTGAAGGTTATAATTATGTAGCGTGGACAGCGACCTCGCTTCACTGCGTCGTTTCTGAGCGCTTCCATGATGTGGCCGGATCAGCCATATGGGCATAAACGTAAAAATGGGTTATGAAAAATTAAATTGGTGAATTTTCTTAGTAAATTATAGCAAATGTCAACGTAAACAAAACAAGCCACAGTGTTTTCCTGGTATGATGTCACAGATTACGATGATTTCCAGAAAGTGCCCAAGTATAACGAAACTAGTAAAAGTGGCCATTGAACTTTACTTTTCAGCACTTTGCGATATAATTTAACGAAATATATTGTGCAAATACGTTTATATTGCAGTAAGCAGTTATAAACTACTTTTTATTCATTTTGTTAAAACCGTTACATATCACCTTTAAGGCAGCTTATCAAACATGGGCCCTGCGTGGCACACGCACACCTCATTGTGAGCAGCAAAGTCCTGCTGCCCTGCCCGTGCAGACCTACAGTCTGGTGCCACAGCATGTAGATTTGGCTTGTATGGTTATGTTACATGTATGTACGCTCACTTCTTCTGGTATGTCTTGCAGATGTAGAAGTTAACACTTTGCAGAGGTATAAAAAGCTGTTTTAAAATTTTGTGCTTTGCAGTTTAACGTATCATCTGAGGAACCATCAAAACTGCTGACAAAAACACCAGAGTCGGAACACGTAAAAAATGTGTGGAAGTGGGCTGATTGTATTGTTAACAAAGATAAATTGACGAGTATTCTGACCAATATATCTGCTTATTCTCAGCAACTGAAACCATCTCTGCTCACTGTCAGCAGTTTATCTGCAGCTCACTGACAGTGTGATAGTGATCCAGTTGTATAATTCTTCATCTTTAATCATGTCTAGCTAATTAATTGCAGTATCAGTCAGTTGAATGGTGTTGATTTGCTTGTAGTTTTGGTGTATTTATGTCTTAATTGTTATGTGCTATTTACATGCTGCTTGTGGGTCACCATATAATAGTGCTATGTAGGCTTACTATACCGTTGTCAGTTGTTTTTATTAGTCTGGTCTTATTTTGTTTTGCTATCTGTTTATTGAACATGCATCGTAGAACATTACTATAATAAATTTTTTATATTCATTGCATAATCCTGCCATTTTGGTAGCTATATCTGAAAAACATAAAACATCTCGATATTACAAGATTCATTTTTTATGGCAATTTTTTATGAGCAAGTATATTAAGATGGATGCACATTACTCTTCTGCCAGATGCCATATTAAAATATCTATCACCTAGTCATTAAGATTTTTTGTCGGATATGTTAATGGTTTGTTCCAAATACAACACGCTCTTTTCAGTTGTAAGAGTATTTTTTACACTTATGCAGTATGACAGCTTGTCTGCAGAACCTGGAAATGTCAGGCAAATTATATCATTGTTGGTAAGCATAATGTATGTATGTATGTATGTATCATGTATGTATAATTATTTGTCCACCATCACTATCATGGAAATGTCGGAGAATTTAACAAAATTTAGGGAAATGTCAGGTGTCCGAGAAAGTCTTGTTAGAGAAATCTGTTTATAGCAAACTTAGCATTTCGAACTGCACCAGTGTTTACTACAGCACTATTGGTTGCATTCCACATTCTGTCGCGTGTTTTAAGAATTTTGCAGCCTGTTAAATCGGGAATATTTCTGTAGAATATGCAGTATGCAACATCATTTTACTGAATTGGTGGTACTGACAGGTATATGCACGGAACTACAATATTGGTAGGGGAGCCACAGTTAGTTTAGTGTCACACAACTTCACAATTCCTGTAGAGTGGTTACCCTGCACACCGACAGTGATCTGTATCAGTAAATACAGAACTAGAATACCTAGCGGTATATGGTCGCGCCTCTATGGGTGAATGTGCTCCCCAAAAATGTGGGCCAAAGTTCATCAAAATATTTAGGAGGATGCTACTCCACAAAACCCCTAACCATGCAAAATTTTGTGGCGATCGGTTAAAAAATGCCAGAGATATTCACGATCGAAAATTTGTGCTCCCCGAAAAAGTGGGCCGAAGTTCACCAAAATTTTTTAGGGGATGCTACCCCCTAAGACTTCCCATCATGCCAAATTTCATCGAGATCAGTCAAAGCAGCTTGGAGAAAAGGGTTAGAAAGCTTTTCGGTCCTTCCGGACGTTTTTTAAGGACAGAATCGTGACTACTTGAGTCGCGTCATGCAGCGTGCGAGAGGCGATTTATTGATAAATTTATTGATAAATTGATTACTGATGTACAATTTTCAAATTTACTTTTAGTATATGGTTTTAATGCATTGTGTAGATTGTAGTTTTTATATTTTCTATTGTGTGTTTGTCTGTCTAATTGTGCTTTCTTTATTCTGTCTGGCTGCATTTATTGCGAAATAAACTATATATAATCTTTTCAGATTTTCTTTCTAGTTTACTCTATTCAGTGTATTGCTAATAGAAATCAATCTTCAGCATTCATGTTTGAGTTTGCTTGTTGTTTTATTTCGATGTAATATGAACAGATTTTGTGGTGTGTAACATTTTTTTAACTCTGTACATACTATACGTAATATGGTTAGTTATTTTAACAGACATACTGGCAGAATGTAGGTAATGTATCCTTCTGGATACTTTACCCATATTCCCACTTTTCCCAGTGGTCAGCATAATACACAAGATGCTACAGTGTGGTGCTATGTCAGCTTTCACTAGCCTTGATCTCGCAGTAGGATTGCAGACAGTACTACACCTCTTCCACAACCTTCTGTTACCACCCCAGCTTTACTCTGGTACCAGTTTATGCTGCTTGCTGACGGGAACACTGTTGTCAACAACTTGCCTAAAGTTGTTACTCTGTAGCATGAACTAAAGACTACAAAGTCACAAATCCAGTGCCCTAACCACTAGACTGCTGAGCCACCAAACAGTGTGCATTCATGACAAATATCTTTTCTTACAGTAATGTTGATTAACGCTTTACAAATTAGTCAACTTGCAAATATTATCTGATGTCATAAAACATAACCTGTTTGGTTCGTTACAAAGCTACATCACGTGCAATGAATACGCTGCCGGAGCGGCAAAGTCTGCATTAACTGGACCAACTCTTTGTACCCCCATAACATTTACTGATGTTAAACTTCTTATAAGCAAATATATCCATGATAGATACTGACAAACATTGAATAAACTTTAAGACATCATTATTAATTGTGGTATCATGATATGTATAAATTGCATTTTTCCTATTGCTTTGTTTTGGTCTCATCTAACACGAGTTGTCGGTATATAACATTGTGTAAAACTGTGAATGTGTGATGTTATACAGTCTGCATTCACATTATTGGTAATCTTTTATGCAGAGCTGGCCTTAGCCTGTGCATTGCTCTGGTAAGTAAGGGGCAGAAAGATGCAATTACAAGGAAACTTAATATTATTTATGAATTCAAATGGTGTTTTGTGCAATCTACGTGATTATCCAGCATTTTCACATACTTCTCGGCCATACAACAGTAATCAGAATGTATTTTTAATAGTATTTCATTAGTAATACAGTTGATTGAGGTTTCGAAAGCGTTCTCATACAACATACATACACATATTGGCTTGCCTGTTTGCGGGATAATTTCTGCATCAAGCAGTACAGTGCACAATGACCTAAAATACAGAGAATTATCAGCATTTTGGCTCAGACATTAACATTTGAGGTCTCTTAGGTGTAAATAAATGTTGCTTGAAAATCAGTCACTATATATACTGAAGAACTCTAGCTTAAAAGAACTCTAAGCTTAAAAATTTAACGCTCCAGTTTTTAAGCTCGCGCTACTTCAGCCAAGCTGGAGTACTTGCAACAGCCCTATCTCTATAACTTGAATGAGTGAATGGCACATTCGATTACATGCTACAGTGCATAAAACTGGACTTAGGGATTCAAATTGGAGCTGCACGTAAAAACTGATCTCACAAAACCTATCAAACAACCAACCACAACAATAACAGTGAATATTGTCAAAGAATCGCTGTAACTTCACCTGGACTTCACTTGCTGCTGATGATGGGATTTGGCTCAAAACAAAATAATCCCGTGGTGCCTGGATAAGAGCCTTGCTTGCCCAAGCCTAAGGCGAGCTCTGCTTTTTTGTACGTATGCTTTGTGTATCTGTATTATTTCTTTGTACTACACATATTTATGCTGTTTAGTTTGTTTCAATTATCCATTATATTGTTATCAGTTAAACAAATTGTTTGCTGTTTGTAATGATCAACTCTACAAGCTTTACCAATGTTGTACTTGAATTAATAACTATCAAACAGTTTCTCTATAGTAGACTGCTTAGAGTAGTTCTTGTCACTTCCAACATGTTCGAAAACCTGTAATTATTGCAACATGTTGCATGCAATAACCGTAAATAAAACCACGGTATAAAACAACACACAGTCAACAAAGATATGTTATACACGTGAGGTTTACCATTGTCATTTTTGCAAACATACAGTATGAACCTTAACTGAGCAACAGAAAGTGAAATGACATATTTTGACAGTATGTCGAGATATTAGAACATGGTGTGCTTGTTACTATAATGGCCACCATTAAGCGAAGTGTTTTAAATGTACTGCAACATTTGGCAATGAAACATAGTTAATAGCTTCTACCAAACAAAGTGTACATTTGTGGTTTGTCGGGACAGTCTGGACATATGCAATTGTCAGTTGGTTGCATCTCGGCTGGCTGCTTGAATGGTATGCACAGAGCTTTGGCACCCATGGCTGGTGCGCCTTCCTCGCCAACAGCATCTCTGCAAATGCGACAAAACATGAAGTCGGTTTGCTCATGCATCATAAACATAGTCGTCTAGATCTGCTGCTAATGCCATACAGTGACTGCAGTTAACAACATACACTGTGTCTCAAACAAAACAATACAACCCAACCACCAACGATAATTTTAACAGTTGTCCGATTTCAACAATTCTTTGCACAAATGTTAGCGAGTGAATATGTCATCGAATGGTGGTTCAAATTTCCACCTCACATGTTTAATGTACTTATGTTACCTTGTGAAACTTGACCATAAAAATCGTGAATTTAGCCTCAAATTGAACATATTCCACTGCTAAGAAGTTAAATTTGAAACTGTAATTAACAGCAAAATTTTATTATGCTTTATTGTGATAATCTTATTTTACTTATTTTTCATGTAATATCAGGAGTAAGTTTCACTGCGTCCATGATCTGAAGCAGCACCCTGTTAATGTCTGGCAGTCTGCAGCAGAATGTTGTTAATGCGGCCTCAACAAATGAAGAAAGCAACTGGCAGCATGCGTGTGTGCAGGTGGACAACACTTCACGAGTTTCTCATGACAGCGAAAAAAGAATCATGGACAAATAAAGTGTAATTAACTTGTTTATTCTCAAAAAGTTGTTCCTTTACCGCTAAAATTTCGTGATTTCAAAAATCCAAGATGGCGGTGGCAGACATCGTGGAAAATAAAAAAATTGCAATATCTCCACAATGGATTGACCAATTTTGATGAAATTTGGAACGGTGATGCGTGTCAGTCCTCTAGACCATGTCAGCCAATAAAATTTTGCGTATTTAATATATCCAAGATGGCAGTGGTGGCCATATATTGAAAATTCGAAAAATCAGAATTCTACCGATTTTGACACAATTTTGCACAGTGATGCAACTGGAACCTCCGGGTGTCATCAGCCAATAAAATTTCACGAATTCAAAAATCCAACATGGCAGCAGCGGCCATTTGGAAAATTGAAAAATTGCAGTATCTCCACTATGGATGGACCAACTTCGACAAAATTTGGCATGGTGATGTGTCTTGATCCTTCAAACCTCCTCAGCATATAATATAAGCTACCGTGTATGTATTAGTGTGTTATGTAGGTATCAACTTTGCAGAAGCAAAACAACAGGCTGTAAACATAGACTTTATCTCACCTTCTCATTCAATGACTTTGCATTTAGCCTATTAGATTTTAAAATGGCAAATGAAACCTGCCAACCTTGCACTGAGTGCCTTGATCTTCTCTTCACAAGAAATCTCTCCACAGAACGGTGCTTGGATGATGTTAGACTTGTCCAGGCAACGGCAAAACTCGTCAAAGTCATAGCATGTTGCAGTGTTGTTTTTCATCTCCTCAAAGGCCCTGCATACACACAGAATGGCACTGACCACAAGGCTGACCGACCGACAACTTCTCTCATTATTAGTGCGAGATGTAATATATACATCTTGTGCTTATGTCATGATGTCAGTCCGTCTGTCTGTCCGTCTGTGACGTTTGTGCACTGTGGTCACAGGGTTCGATGGATCGCGGATATCTTTGCTTTCTTGTATAGATGGATGTCTTTACTACTTACTGACAACGCCTGACCCGGATCGTCGGATGGGATGATGCCGGGATTTCTGGTGGAAGGGGGGGTATGGAAAAAGTGGTAATTGTAGCGATGTCGCTTATTTTACTTATTTTTTTATCGATGGACCGTAACCACGTGATGTATATGTTTACATGAACGTGTATATGAACGATATTGAAATTTTTTTCGGTAATTTCGGTATAAAAATGCATTATGTCAGAAGACGGTACGACTAATTACCACATAGGCCTAAAACGGCGCCACATCGTACGTATACTGCCGACGTATAAAACGCGTAACAGAATTTGCGTCGGTATAAAGTGCGGGCTAGAGTGAAGATCGGCGACATCGCAGGGTTAGTATTAGGGTTAGGGCAAGAGTTAATTAGTTAGAGCTAGGTTTGTGGCCAGGTTGTAAGGTTATGGTTCATAGGCCAAGTATGGTTAAGGTTAGGGTTAGTGTTTGGGTTAGGGCCACATTGCATAACGGAAAAGTGCGTACCACATAACGGCTGGTAATTAGTCCTGAAGAATGGTTTGTGCTAGAGCTTCCGTCATCTCGCGCTATCCTAGCCACTGCTAAGCCCTCTTGTATTCCATGTCATCAAGCATGATTACAGTCAACTGTGACATGGAAAACTCTGCTTCAGAGTCAGCAAAGTTGCCAGAAGGAACTGCAACGTGTTGCAACAGCTGCTACACGAATGACCATTGAAAGTACTTGAAACGGATTGAATCGTCCATGTTGGATTAATATGCAGAAAATACAAGCTAACTAAAAGACACAATACTGGATTACTGATCATTGTTATCTGGGTTGCTGATCTCATGGACAGTTGCACATACTAAGCTAGTAATAATATCAATATGTATTGACAACGAAAATATTGCAAGGAAATTCTAATTTTGAATGTTAACGTAACTTAAAAGAATGGCTTTAATGTATAATTATTTACATAACGAAACCGAGCTTATTCTTAAGTGCATTCAAAATGACTACGTTTCAAGTAGTTTTTTTTTGCATTGCATTGTCATCAATCACTCCACACTACTTCAGATTGCTTTACTTCACAGCCATTTTTGAGTTCATCTAGCCTTTAAGATACGACTGCTGTGGAGGTGGAATGAAAGGTGAGAACCACACTGTTTGCAATTATCTGCCTATAATGCTTAAAATCCCACCACTGTTTGTTCACTGAAATAAGAAGCTCCATTCCCAGCTTGGCGGATTACTTTCTTTCTGCCTTTTACCACAGAACCACCCTGAAAACAAAAACGGAAGAGTGACAATCACGTCGTACTTTTTGTACATGTTGTCGTGGATGTCATCAAGCAGCTGAGTTACACAGTCGACTGCAGTATCAATCTTCAGAATCATTTTGGCCGACGTGTCACGTCGCACTGCAACAAACTCACCCTTCTCCATGTCCCGTGGACCGAGCTCAACGCGAACCGGAACGCCCTGCACAACACAATGGCATGGCATCTCAGCATACAGAACTCAGAGAACATCCACAAAGGATGTCCGCATAAAAGGAGGAAGGGCTAAGTCAAAAGTGGACAAGGGTATGGATGGGTCGATGATATGTAAACAGCTGCATTCATAGAAGGGATGCCAACTTCCAATTTCATTACTGGTGCTTTTTTGGCACCGTGTATAAATATTCTTACTTACTTACTATGGATGACTTTGTTTGGTATCTGGTTACTAATGCTCCCGATCAGCATCGGTGAACACATGAACTAGTGGCTACATCCAATCATTGCTGTATCGTACAGACCACAGTTGCATTGCATTTCATCAATACTGGCTGCTAGGCTGTGACGACAGCTGCTATAGATGACTCGCTCTATCTGAGTTCGACATATACAAATGGCCACCGTTAAGTGTTTTACATATACTGAAACATTTGGCAACATTTGAATTAGAACTGCACAGCTGCAGATGGATGTACACTTCTGCGCAGTGTGCACCTGTCAGAGATGGAACAAATAGTGGACCATAGGAAGGCAGGATGCAAAAACTACATATTTCTGGTGGCATCATAGAACCCTGTGATTATATTTTAACTTGTTAAAAAGTAATAATATACTGCAGATAACACGTATACTCAACGTCTAATGATTGACAGACTTAAGGTTTGATATCCCACTCCACACAAAATAGGTCATTTTGGGGACAGTCTTCCCCGCCAATCTCATGATTGGTTCAGAGAAAACTCAACCTCTAATGAAATGATATTAAAATCTGGATAAGTACCAACATCACCAATCACAAACTAAAGTAAACAGGATGCCGATATTGTTTTTGCCATATGGCAATTTTTAAACAATAAATTTTGAAAAATGGCTTGGCAAATTTACACAATATCACGAAAACAAACAATTACTTGAAATTTGTGATCGGTGAAGAATTTTTGTAGGAATATGATGACAAAGACTGACAATAACGACTGTAACATAAATCACGCAAGAACAAGATCACTATATTATTACTGACTTTCAGCTCCCAATGATTGAATTTCCATCCGGGTGAGTAGTTGTCACGGAAGTCGCCGCGGACACGAATACCACTGCCACGAAGCCTTGAAATGAGGTTGTCACAACATGCCAACAAACTTGATTTCTGTTTGTCATCCAGTTGTGCTGTAATGCCACACGGAACAAGTACCACCTAAATATTCACACGGCAGCATCCACACATTACCAGTTATGCCAACTTACAAATTAACAGTACCATAAAAACTCAAATATACAGGTATACAGATTTTTTAAACGATATATTATCCCCACAAAGATGGCATGCACATTATGCATGAACTAACAAGCTCGACAGATTCCTGGTAGTGACAAATGACGCCAGCGTTCATGTTGACGGTCCAGTTACAGACTTGGTTCTGAGTGTGCAATCAAGTAACAACTGCTCAAAACGCCCATCTGATGTGCTAGGCTATATTAGCAGCAAGACTTGCATGTTGCCATCAGTGCCCGTCCACAGATGAGTGCCTGACAGGAGATTACCAGATGGAACCATCTGTCAGACAATCTGCCGTAGTCACAGCCATCTATCACGATGGTAGGGTATGACTGAACGTAGTA
>Ga0209782_1001610_pt1 | contig 11944 bp, 4 predicted proteins | sample WorMetmaBAHAMAS1_FD_187390 | JGI IMG/M metagenome (GOLD analysis project Ga0209782, IMG submission 187390) | Marine gutless worms symbiont microbial communities from Max Planck institute for Marine Microbiology, Germany - Inanidrilus... | ecosystem: Host-associated > Annelida > Digestive system >... | reverse complement strand
CCGTCCGTCTGTGTGGGTGTGTCTGTCACACTTCGGTATTGTGTAAAAACGGCTGAACGTAGGATCACGCAAATAATGCCACACGATAGCGATATTTTGTAGTTGCAGAATTTCTACTGACAAGCATGTCGCGCGGTCCCTCTGCGATAACAGAGCCACTTGTTGGACTAGCGTGTATCTTGGACATCTTGTTGATTTGTAGCGAGTAGCGACTGGTTGATGTTTATGTTTTCTACTTAGATAAAATTGCCATCAAATGCACGTAATTAATAACATTAAAGAGAATATGATACATTTTCGGTCTATGTGTAAGAACACACATGTTTCGAACAATGGGCATGAAAGGGAGAACTTGCTAACCCAGGTTTGCGCAAAAAAATGATCCATAGATGGCATATGCGGCATGTGTGTAACTGTTGGCATGGTTGTGTGTTTTGTCAGAATTAACAAAGGAACTGGAAAGTAAAGCTAGCGAGGGCCAAGATGATCAGGTATTTGTTAATTTGGATAGCACGAGCTTGCTTATCAATGTCCCTGTTTGTTTCTGTGAGTGTTTTAATTATTGCACTCGCAACCACTAGCATATGTCACATACCTGTACCAGGTAGAGGTGTGTGACATATGTTAGCATGTGTTGTGTGGTCAAGTAACCAAGCCAACTAGGTCAACTCAGCCTTACATCCCTCTGGGGTCGCTAAATCGAGCACCAGCCTTAATTGGCTGTGGTAAAGGCGGGAATGTCACCTCTGCCGGGTGGCAGGTAACACTGTGTGATCCCATATGGCACGTGAGTTCCCGTAGCAGTGCGGTGCTTGTAGCACAAACTGCTATACGCTTCCTTTCGGCGCTTTGTGACTTTTTGTAAAATAGCGCCGTATATAAATAGTCTTACTTTACTTACTTACTTAAGTAGCCCATGTGCCAGTGTCGTGTAATAGCTGCAGTGGCTTCGCATGTGGCCTGTTTGATGGATAGACAGTCTCAGGCATCTGCGGCTGCTACAGAGGTTGGTTGCTAAGTGCTGCAGCCTGCAGCTCAGAGCCTATGGCTGGCTAAATTACTGACCACCATTTTATACTCTCCCAGAATTTCACACGCACAGACACACACGTTCATTTCACTGAGGAACAATAGTAGAGATGAGATCGTACTATATTATTGTGTGGCTTGCTGATGTAGTAGCAGTAAGCAGTCTATTCTGATTACTTGAACATCCATATAGCTCAAAAATTTGTCGAAAGTCAGAAGTTTAACAGTCACAATACTGCATAAGTATTGATCACAAAGTTTGGCAGATTGCTGAAGATAGGCTGTTGAGCGTAATCTTGCTAACGTTGGTCTGTGGGCAGGATAAAACTTGCTGCTGGGTGTATCTTTGCAGAGTTGAGTGGAATGTGGAAAACGTGTGTGCGGTGTGGTGTGATTGCAGCAGCACGGTGACTATAACCAGTTGTTGGAAGCATATAATGCCTCTCAGCAGTCTCTGCAGCAAAGTGCTTCTACTATATCGGTATGTACTATGCTCAGTGTTTGCAGTATTCATGTGTGAGTTTAGATTACATTTGCTTCAGATTGAATTTGCCTAGTTGACACAACTGTACATTGCTGCTGAGTTGAGAAAAGCATAGAATCTTCTTTCACAATTAGCTAGTGCTTTAGCAACTTAGCAATAGTTTGCATTCACGCTTGTTTCAGTCATTTGGAAATTATTGTTGATTGCAGATGCTTAATGAACAGGTTGACTGCATGACACAAAAACTTGAAACTTTAACTACACTCTACCATACTCTGCAGACAGACTACAATACTGCAATGAGTGACGTAAAGGTTTGAGTCGAATGGTGCTATATGTTTTGTCGATGTTGCTTTATTTTTTATGGTCGACTTTCTAGCCTTATAATCTCAGAAAGTACTGAACCTATCTTTGCCAAATTTTCAGGATTTGTAGACCTATGGAAGATGCTGGTAATGCAAATGTTCATTTAGAGATTCCTCGAGGGTTATTTTAATGGCAACCAATTTTAGAGGCAAAAAAGGTGAAATTGTCCAACCTACCTTTATTCATCATGCTGGTATACCGAAATGGATTAAATATTAGGATGCCAATAGGCACATTATGAGCACAATGAATTAGCCTAAATTGTGTCAAAAATTGGTGAGATATGGTGCAGTAACTCCGGACTTGATGAGGCTAGAGTGTGTTTGCCAAAAAGGTGAATTTTCCAGAATTGGCATATCCGGCCAATTATTTCTTAGGCAGACAACCCGCGTGTGATTTAGTCGCAAACCCAACAGTAGTCTATCTTTACTTGCTTATAGACCTGCAGTTTACCTTCTCAGTTTCATAGAATTACTGGCCATGGCCAGTGTCAATCCATAGGGCAGATATGTGAACGACTTGACTGGGGTCACTGTATGACACCACAATGATCGAGCAAGAACTGACGACCACTAGATCACGAGTCCAATAGCCGTGTACCTGTTGAGCCACCATGCCACACACATAATTGTTAAATGACATTAGTTTGTGTGTTATGTGTGTTGCTTAGAGCCTGACAAGTGAATGTGAATCTCTGAGGATAAAATCCGAGCAAGCAGCGGCACAACAGACAGCAGCTGCCGATGGCAACGAGATGGCAAGGAAGAATGCAGAACAACAGCTGGCGGCAACTCTTGAGGCCTTAGAATCCAGTAATAACAAGATAACCGAGTTAGAGTCTCTTCTGTCGTGCAGAGATGGGCAAGTTGCTGAGCTTGCAGAAGTGCGTGCTCAAAACGGTGCACTGGACGATGAGTTAAGTCAGGCAAAGGCAAAGCTCGCTGAAACGGCCGACTGCATTGAAAAGCTGAACGAGGAATGCTCGCAGTTGAAAGAACTGGGAATGAACCACAGTACTTCTATGGACAAGATGGTGCATGAACTGCACGAGAGTTTAGACTGTGCAACAGAACAGTTGTCAGTGGCAGAAGATGAAAAAGAGTCGGCCGTCAGCCAGCTTGAGCATGTCCAGCAGTTGCTTAATGATTCTGCTGAAAAGTATTCTGGTTTGGCCAACAGTCATACAGCTCTCCAGTCGGACTTTGAGAGTATGAAAGAGGCATTTGATCAGTTGAAACGGGATCACTTGTGTTCAGATGATCACACTGCGGCTGTGGTTGAGGAATGCACGATGCTGAAGAATACTGTTGAGACTCTTACCGTACAGCATGAGAGTGATGCTGCTGAGAAGCAGGTCATGTGTCAAGAGATAGCTGATCTCAAGAAGTCGTTACATGACAGCGCGGAGACCGTGAGGGCTCGGGAAGACTTACAGACTGCTGCATTGGATGAAGAATGCACTATGCTGAGAAATACTGTCGAGAATCTTACTGTACAGCATGAAAGTGTCGTTGCTGAAAAGCAGGTTATGTGTGAGGAGATAGCTGATCTGAGACAGTCGTTGCAAAACAGCATGGATCAGTATGACAAGCTGAAAGCACGGGAAAGCGTATTCTGTAGAGGAGTTGTCAGTCTGAACTGTGCTGTGTTAGACAGTACAGTCGAATCACACTTTGACGATTCGTCTTTGTCATTATATTCAGACAACGATATACAGAATTTACTTTCCACGATACTCACTGCAGTAACTGGTTTTCAGGACAAGCTAGGATTGAACGCTAAACAGATGCAAGATGAGTGCCGGTTACGAGAGGAAGTGGAAAGAAAGATGGCGGTTCTGGTGCAGGAAGGTGATGCCATGCGCGAGTCCATCGAGTCGCTTCAGCAAGAAAACACGCAACTGTCGTCAGCGTGCAAGCAGCTGGAAATTTCACAAGCTGAACTGTCTGTTCAGTGCAGCACGTACAGCAGTCAAGTTGTGCAGCTGCGGATGGAATCAACAGCTGCTCAGACCAGAACGGACAATGCAGAAGACGTTGCAAAGACTGCTGTTTGTCCGGATGTGACTGAACTGCAGAAATCGGTTGATGACAAAGATGCGGAAATAGAGCGATTGCATCAGGAGATCGGAGCATACAAGCTGGATATTGAGCGACTTGAGCAGGAACGCGAGCTTCATGCAGTAAATCAACAGCCGTCTCAGGCTTCATTGTCAAGTACATGCGAAAAGAAAGACGACAAAACTCACAGCTGTGAATTTGACAGTAACGTGGAAACACAGCAGAAGGATTTTAGTGCTGACACTGTAGAAAGTGGTAAAGAAACTGTGTTCAGCGAGAGTTTTCCAAGCGGGCCTAGTGTGGACCAATTGAATGAAGGTAGAGATGAGCTTTTGGAAATGAAAGAAAAGATGGCAGAGTGGGAAGCAATGATGACTATGTTGCAAACGGAGAGGGATGAAATTCAGGCAGAGTTACGGAAACTGGAGCGACAAGAGAAACGCATTTTTAGCACCGTTGATGAGGTGTTGCAGTGCATTCTGAACTCGATGAAAGGACGAGATCTCTTTCCATCAAACAGTGATAGCGTCATTGACGATGACGGCTGCGATAGTGAATTCTGGCACAAGTTGACACTGTTGAAAACAGTTGTTGACGAGTTAGTGTTTGAAGTTGATGAAATGAAGGAGAAAGTTCATCATATGACCGATGAGGTTAAACTTGCAGAGCAGAGAGTTGTAGCATTGGAAGCAGAAAGAAATGACCTGAAGGAAGAAGCAAAAGAGAAATCTCTAGAGCTGCAGAGACTCCGAGAATCAGAAGATGCACTAAAAATGAGAGAATGCAAACTTATTACGGAAGTCGAGCAGATGAAAAGTTCAGTGTCTCAGATTGATGAAGACCTCAAGGACAAAGATGTATTGCTCGAAAAGCTTCAAGTTTTGACCAGTGATGCAGATAAACTGAATGCTGAAATTGAATTGCTGCATACGGAAGTTGCAAGCAAAGATCGGTTACTGACTGATACAAAAGAATCAGAAGAAACATTGCAGGAATCTCTTAGGGAAGCAAAAGAACAGCTAAGAAATTTAGAACTACAATTGAGTAGTGTGGAATCTAAGTATGCAGCCGAAATTGGAGAGTTACAGACCGAAAGAGACCAACTATTTAGCAAGATTAGCGATCTTCAGAAGGGCGCCGATGCTTTACAACAGCAGTCTGATAATATGGCTGGTGACTTGCAGAGAAAATACAATGATAAGTGTGGTGAAGCCACTGAACTTCATGGCACTGTCACTACATATTGTAAGCAGATTGAAATGCTAAATGCTGAGATTGAGTTGCTGCAAACAGAAAGAGCAAACAACGATCACTTACTAAGAGATGCAAAAGTCTCGGCAGAAACTGCGCATGCATCTCTTGAGGAAGCAAAAGAGCAGCTACGAAATACAGAACTGCAGTTGAGTAGCATAGAATCTCAGTATTCTGCCAAAATGCTAGAGTTACAGGCCGAAAGAGACCAATTGTCCATTAAGTTTTGTGATCTGCAGAAGGACAACGATGCCTTACAACAGCAGTCTGATAATGTGGCGGATGACCTGCAGAGAAAGTACACTGATAAGTGCAGTGAAGCCACTGAACTTCATAACACTGTCACTACATACTGTAAGCAGATTGGAGAGTTAAAAGAACAGTTGAAGGTTGAAATGTCGGGAAAAGAAGAACTGAAGATAGAGCATGCAAAACTGGCAGATGCTTTAAAAGATCGGGAACTTCATTTCGATGAACTTAGAGATGAATCCAACAATCTGAACACTGCCAAAGTCGCCTTGGAGCGGAAATTGTGCAGTTTGCAGGAAGAATCAGATCAGAACACGAAACTGTGTGAATCCCGGGTATCACAGCTTGAGGTCAGTTTGTCTGCCGTCCAGATGGATTACACAAAAATGTGCGAGCAGAAATTGGCTGTGGAGAATGAACTGAGAAATTGCACTCAGAATCTGGAAGCGACGAGCACACGTTTGTCAGAAGCTGAAGAGCAGTGTAGTCATCAAACTGCTGAGCTTTTGCAAGTTAGAACTGAACTGGAGCAGCTGAAAGAAGAGTGCAGAATGCACGCAGATCAGAAGTCTTCAGCCTTTAGTATTGCAGAAAGTGTCCAGGCATCGTCCAGCAGTGGCAGTATTGAAACGACCTCTGAATCATCCACAGCACAGGTTTGACGTGTTTGTTTGCATTTCAATTATGCAGCATTTGGTTTGATTTTGATCCATATTTAATGCACGTCAGCTTTTATTTATGTTTTTTCGTTTTAATAAGGCCGTCTTGTTTTTGTGATGGTTGCTTGTTGTCTCAGGTCTAGTTTATTTGGTACTGAGAAGAGAGATAGGCTATGAAGAGCATCTCTGAAATAACCTAATTATTTGTCGAGTGGGTTGTAAAACCTTTAAGTCAGAAATCAAAACACTGCACTCACACAAATATTACACAAACTTTGTCTGTCTTGTATGTCAGTTATCACTTTGTAGTTATAGCTAAAATTATAGCCACAGACCATGGCTATAAGCTAAGTAACCAAGTAAGCAAGTGTACGTTATTTGACTGTTTTTATAAAATTATTATCGACCGCGTAGCAGGGGAGATAATACGTTTGGTAGCGTCCATGTGTGTGTGTGTCTGTCCGTTTGTCTGTGGGTGCTCTCCTGTTTGAACTGTTTGACATTTGACCTTGATTTTTTCGTGAGGGTGTAGTTAGTGCTTTACTAACAACCAGTGGTGTGCACATTTGTATTTATCATAGTCGTCATCCAATTCGTCACTGCATGATTGCCACTGACATGATTTATTTGCTGTTGCTTGCTAAGTTTCTTGTTTTCTTGTTTTGTGCCACTTATCACAGAGCAATGTTTCTCTTCTAGAATGAGTGTGAGATGAAACCAAGGACGAATTAGCTAAACCAGGTTCACCTGGAAAATAGAAGTGGAGTGGAGATTGTTCTGTGCCTAACATCCATCAGCTGATCTCAATAACATGCCAGTATGAGAATATTTATGTAGGAGTAAACAGAACAGTTTGGTTTCTAAATTTAAGTTTTACTGGTATTTTGATGTAACCAACAACATTTCAGTTATAAAGTCAAGATTTCCATCATCAGTGGTGATGTCCATCAATAATGTCTGTTTATTTCTGTCTGAAGAAGTCTGGTGCATAGTATGTGATTTATCTGATGTTGACCATTACCCTTTGTTGTTAGTAAATTGTATGTTTTAACAGAAGTGTTAGCAGTGCAGTTTTTGTCTTAAAGATAAGATGTTGGAATATCAGTAGTCGTTAAGTGGCACAAACGTTTCTTGCTGAGAAAAGTTGGTTGGAAATAAACTTAGCCAGTTGTGTGAATGCAATTCGTGGGTGATATTGTAAAGGTGGACGTTGAAAGTTTACAACGACAGCTGAAGGAGCGTGAAGATCGTGAAAACAAATTGAAGCAGCTTACACTTAAGGCAAAGAAAGAGTCGGCAGAGTTGCGAAATAAGGTCGGTCATTCAGTGATAACTCAGCAGCTTGGTCTGTTTTTGAATGGCAGCTATGTGCTGTTTTATCATTTTTTTTGTATATTTACATCTGTCTGTCGGCTTAACCCTCTTGGTCGACTCTGGACAGTCGGCCTGGAACTCTTTCCCGGGTTATCTCTGGGTGTCTGATTGAACACTGTTGACAGCTTCAGACATTTGCTGAAGACATACTTGTTTGCTTGGTACCACATCATTTAGCTCATTAGAGGTAGGCTTGTCTTGTGTCAATGTGCTCTATTAATTTTCAGTATCACATTACATCTATATCTGATATTAGTTTTTGCTTTATTTACTGTAAAAATTAAATATATTTTCAATGCTTTGTTGCATCCGTGATTCTGTTGGTTTTGTGAAACAATTATATTAAGAATTGAGTGATGATGTTCTTACATGTAAAAGTGTCGGCATGTATAACCGTTTGTGAGTTGTTTTACGTTAGCTTGAAGCAGCTGAGAAAGATCTGGAATCTCTGCATGTCGAACTTTACAACAAGCAGGCAGATGCTGACCAGTCACTTCAGTATCAGGTTCTTGCTTTGTGTGCTTTAGAATTTTTATTTTTTATTCTATTATTATTATGTATTTATCACTTTTAGCTGCAAGCTTGCATCAGTTAACTGCTTGTTTTTGTTTGTTTTCTTGTTCTGTTAACTACAAGCTGTTGACTGCCAGGAAGACATTGCTCTCTCCTTGAATGAATAGTGACTATATTCTCAGTTTTTACTGAAATTGTTCAATATTGCTGCCATAAGCACATGGGAAGCTGAATGAGGAAGTCTCTCGATATGCCCAACATCCTCGTAGCATCCTTGTGAGGATGTCGCACATGTCCTCGATATGTAAACATCCTCGTAGCATACTTGCGAGGATGTCGCACGAGTCGGGCATGTCCACGAGTATGCTGTGAGGATGTCGCGTGTGTCGACAAGGATATCATGAGGATCCTACAAGAAAACTGCTTCTGTGTAATTTACGCTTAACCCAGGTTTAGCTGAAAAATGCTCATTAAAATGGACATACATAACTAGTTGACTGTTTGGACTAAGGATACTTTGTGTACATTGTAGTACTTACAGACTGAGTATGATCAACTGGAGAGGAAGTATGAGACGGAGAAATCTCGAGCCTTGGAACTGGAAAATAACTTACAGAAAGCCGCTGAAGAGTTGTCACGTCTTCGTGTCACTGCCGTTGAGTGGGAGGATGAGAAAGAAAAATTGTCTGCACAATATGAACAGCTCAACCAGGATGTTAAAGTATGCATGCTTTTATTAGAAAATATACTTTTTGTTCCTAGAATACTTAATGTTTTCGCTGCTTTGCTTTGGGTGACAGTACGGTTATCTGGCCTGCCAAAAAAAACCTTTGCCAATCCCCTAAGATGCACATTTGGAACAAATGAATAATGAATAATAAATGGCACCAACTGACTCAGGTTTATCTGGAAAGTGGTCATTCACTGGTAATGTGTTTGTGCGTTACTGTATTTATTTAATGCAGAAAATTACATAGGCAGTGCACTATTTCAGCGGGAATGCACAATAACTCAGTTTCCTTAATTTTTTTACTGGGAATGTGGTTTGCAGTGAAATGAAAGGCCCAACGGGAATGCAGTGTTTTCAATTATTACCAGATGATTTTAGGTGTTAATTATGTGAATTATAATGCACCAAAACTTACCTATGAGCATTGTAAATTCCAAAAAAATTTTGAGTGGGCATGGAACCCATTAAAAGCATAACTGTAAAATCAAAATGTACTGTCACATATTTGTTTCATTGATACTTGATAATTCTATTGCATAACAGTCTATACTTGTGTATCAGTCATGGAAACATTCTTTTAATGGAAAATAAATATAGGAAATTATTCATCATTTATGCAGTCAAAAAGGTGCAAATTTATGCCTAAGTGCACCAAATATACATTTGGTAGCTAGGCTTTGCCCAGACCCGCTGTGGGAGCTAATGCACTCCCCCAGGCTCAATTATTTCCCAACCCCCATAGCTGAAATGAGGGGGCCTACTTCTAAGAGGGCAAGTACTGGAGGAAAGAGAGGATAAGGGAAGGGGAAGGAGAGTAAGAGAGGGGAAGGGATAGGGAGGTGGAGGGAGGGAAGGGAAGGAGAGAGGAGAAGAAGAAATAAGTGTTTCCTTACTTAGGTGTTGTCGTGTTTTATTAGTTAGCAACATTAGTATGCCCACTGGTATTGAGCCATTTAACAGATTCTGATGGGCATTCAGGTTCTGGAGAACAAGATTTTGGAAAAAGAACGAGAACTCGAAGCAGAAGTGATCCAGCGTGATCATGTGTTGCAAGAAAAGCTTGAGGTATTAGAAAGTTTTTTATTATTTTTTTTCTTAATTATAATGTCATGTTATATTTTGTATTGTTGTTGATGATGTTGCTGCTGCTGTTGTTTTTATTTGTCATCTGTGAAGGCATAGAGGATTAAAGATAAAGACAGAACAATTATTGGTCCAGAATGTCCATGGTCTAAGTGTGATGCAAAAAAAACATATATCACCACAGAGATGTGATATGCTGGCACGTATGTGAAGTCATTCTGATTTGTCCAAACTCAATGCACATTTGACAATAAAGATGATTAAAAAAGGCCAATGTTTGGCAAGTACTATCCACCAACCATTAGATTAAAGTTGCCCATATGAACGCTTTGTATTTTGTTGTTGTTGTTGTTAGTATTTCTACTATGACTACTGTTAATACAAATGCAGAGCTTAAAAGTGATACTGTTGCCAAATGTTTTAGTGGCACTTTGCCAGAGTCAAGTGTCTCTGTCATTTCAGCTCTTTTTAACTAACCATCGTAGTGGTTTGACTTATCTTGTGGGTTGTTTGTTTGTTTGTCGGTGTGTGACTAAATGCTTGAATGGATTGAGTTGAGTTGGTTTGTGGCGTGTGAATTACCACTGAAGACAGCTACTCTGTATTAGAATGGGTCAGCGACGCGCATTAAAGACTCATATTTTTAACATTGCTTTTAATTAGTTTATCGTTTTTATCTGAACTTCTGTAATGCACAGTAGGTCTATTTTATGTATACTGGGCACTATAACATTTTAAGTATGTATGTATGTATGTATGTATCCACATAAAGGAACGTCTCCTCCGGCCATGGGATGTTGAACTTAAAGAAAATTGCCAACTCTTGCTATGGCTCGGTTGGACATCCTAACAGCTGCGGAGCTCTTGATCATCTGGGGTGGTAGTGATTCGAAGTGAGCTGATAAATTGCATGTTGATACCCAGTGCTGCAGATGTATGCTCGTGCTGATGTCTATGCTTTGCTGAATCAGTGCTTGTAGGCTGTATGTAGTGTTGTGATGAACCGACATTGTCGACAGCTGGTTGAATATTGTTCGCAGTTGGAACGACATCTTCAGAGCACGCAGCAGCAGATGAAAGACGCCGAGGACGAGTACGAAAAGGCTGAGAAGCTGCTACAGGAGCAGCTGTTTGAGACAAAGGAACAGCTCAGTGCAGCTCAGCGGGTACTGCTTGAATTTTACCTGTCAGTACTTGTTATCTGACTGTTTAACAGTGTTTCTCTGCCAGTTTTAGGAACTGTGTACAGTTGAAGAATTGGTGTCGGCGTTATTTCGGCTCTGACATAGTGTAGACATGATTGTGCTGTGTTTGCGATGAAAGCCAGTGTGAAATTAGACTGTTATTTGTCGGTACGTCAGGAGGCCCAGCAGAGCAGCATGATGGACTTGGAGATTGCCGACTATGAACGAACAGTCAGGTCCCTGCATGACGCCGTTGCTGAGCGTGATGCCAAAGTACAGACGTTGCATGAAGAACTACAGTGCAGAGAACAACAACACGCATCTCTGCAGAAACTGCTTGGTATGCCATCTACTCTTGTTTCGTGCTTTATCCAGCCAGTGGTATTTTTACCACCTAATGCACTAGTAATGCAGACGCATAGTGCCGTATGTGCTATCGACTGGTGTCTGTCCATCTGTTTGTTCTGTTATATGCAGTGTCGGATAAAAAATTGAAACAACTGAACAGATTGATCTGGTTTTCACTGCAGCGGCTACCCTTGACTATTCTGGTCCTCTTTTAAGAAAATTTTGGTATATACAAAACTCATGGTTCCTTTTCTCGAAACTTATGTTAAACTTTGCATTTAGCCAATTTTTCTGCTTTCTATCCATGACCAATTAAACCATTATAATCGTTGTCAAACTTAAGTTTGACTGTTGCAGGTTTGTCCCACTGAGTGTCGACATCTGTTTACTGTACATTGTCAAAAACATGACACTGAGTATCACATGGTTTATCCATGACGTCTGATACTCGTACGTTGTGTGAGAAGCAGTCGTGGTTCAGAAATTCCCGTTTAATTACAGCCTATGTTCCGAGGATGTATAGGTTTTGCCTTGTGTGTGTGTGTGTGTGTGTGTGTGTCCGTCCGTTTGTCCGTTCGGGCCCGGGTGTCTGGGGCTTTCGCCATACCCATATC
>Ga0209782_1001609_pt1 | contig 11947 bp, 13 predicted proteins | sample WorMetmaBAHAMAS1_FD_187390 | JGI IMG/M metagenome (GOLD analysis project Ga0209782, IMG submission 187390) | Marine gutless worms symbiont microbial communities from Max Planck institute for Marine Microbiology, Germany - Inanidrilus... | ecosystem: Host-associated > Annelida > Digestive system... | reverse complement strand
CGACAGTACCGCTAGCAACACCTGGTGAATGGGCGTGAGGCGGCTCGCAGTGGCGAATGGGCCCAACATTTTTCAAATGCTTCTTGTTAATTATTATTGCTTAAGCAGTGCCCAGAGAAGATCCAGAGGGTCAAGGCATAACGTGTACTGATAGTTAAACAAAAGCTAAATGTGCAATTGTGATAAACTGCAACTGCATAGTTATAGTGATATAGGGAAATGTGAATGAGTATAATTTTATTTCACATATTCACTATGGACAGTCAGTGATTGGATTTGAGCCACTGAATTTGTGATTCAGTTTGTTAAAATTTATGTACTAATTCAGCTTAAAAGGATTAGGTATCAAAATTATGTAGCAAAATCATAGGTGCTGTTTTAAATCGAGCAACTGTGAAATAGAATCAAGCACAGATGCATCTAATTTAATTTGTATCCACTAAATGTATGCATCCATTTTGTATATATATATATATATTTGCACCATGTCAAAAGGCCGCCAGTTCTCTGCAGAGCGTCAGAATTTCTTGTAGATTGTTTTCATACTGATTATTACCATTGATTGGGTGAACTGTTACCACTGATAGTGCAAATATCGATTTGTAATTGATTTGAGATTTGAATTCAGTTTGTGATTTGGGCATTAAAGATTTGTGACTGGATATTTTCCGCGATTTGGTATTGGAATTTGACAACTATTATTCGAGATTTAATGCCGAAAGATTTCGTTATATGGTGTGTGATATTTGATTTCAGTTTCTTCAGTTTTTATCTATCTGTTATTGTTACATTATTTTGAAATGTGTACTGTACTGTCATTGTGTAATGTTTGAATGTTGCAGCAATGTTATCTGGAGAGTGATCACACAACTATGTTCTATGCGGCAAAGGCCTTGATGACTCTTCAGGCACTCTATGGTGTAATACCAAACCTCTATGGCAAAGGAGAGTGTGCTGCTGTATGTATATGTCGGTTGTTAAAACCAAACTAAATTTTCTTTTTCTGTTATAAGTTATGTTTTTTTTGTACTACAAATGCCAACGACTGACATATTTTTCAAAAAATAAATAATTGTTAATGTGTATCAATTGCAGTTTATTTTAATACCGCACGATGTTATTCTAGCGCGATATATGCTGTTGTCATGTGTCTATCTGCCTGACCATCTGTCACAAGTCAGCTAAACATAATGCTATGTAAAAACTGCTACTCAGTAGCCCACGGACTCTGATAGCAAAGATCTCAGTGGTTAAAATTAGCGACTTTCAACAAATAACCCACTATAACTCGAAAATGGTACAAGATAGATGCATAGTTTTTATTGTAGTCAAATTGGAAGTCATATGTGCTTTATCAGTGGTTATGTTGCTGATAACCTTGGGCGATCCTAAACTACCCAAACCACCCCAGTTTCTATGTTTGGCATTCCCTTTTCATATCTTTATGATGGGTAAATGTAGGGACTTCATATTTCATACACCGCTTGGTCATAGCAATTCCCCACCTATGGATGATAAATTTTTCCTGAAAGTGGCGTGGTTATGTCACATGACCCATTTCATATTTTGAAGTCTCGTTCATATCTCGGGAAGGTTAAAGCTGTCAATTTTTGTTTACATGTAGGCCATATCAAGTCTTGCTAAAGGGATGACATATCACCCCAAAAAAGGGTGTGGTTGTAGGCTGTAAGTTAGGGCACCAGTGTGCCGTGCACTTTGCAAAGTGCCATTGTGCCGTTCCCACAATTTAGTGTGCCGTGACTTCCTACTAATAGAAATATATTGGAAGCGCAGTGCAAATTTATCTGCTAACATGTTGTTGTCAACAATAAGCGAGACACCACTATCAACAGAAACAAGTTGTCACATAACTCATTGAAATTTTTATTTCCTTTAAAATATCTCTGAAATGGCTGAAGCTATAGACTTTAAAACGTGTGCACTGGTTGGCCTTGTGACATGAGCATTGGTATAACAAATTGTCCCTCAGATGGGCATTATATGGTTACATGACTTTTTTAAATATTGAGAAATAAGCACTAATTAATATCTTGGAAATTGTGCAAGATAGAGATATAGCTACACTGCAAGACTAATAGGAAATCATATGGTATGATTGTCAATGACCTTGAGTGACTTTGAGGTCACTTTTACTGATTGATATCTTTGTAAGCTCTGTGTACTACGTGATGGTTGATTGGGCATACAGCAGCATTGCACAGTTGATCGGTTTTAGCCGATACATTTGTTTACCAGGGCTGTGTTGATGCTGCAGTCAATTTTCCGTTGGTGTGTCTGCAGGAGGTGATTGAAATGATGATACGGATGCGACGAGAAATGTCAGGCTCTGCATCAGAGCCACATATCATGCCACAGATTGACAACCTGTTCATTATTGATAGAACTGTTGATCCTTTGACGCCACTTCTTACACAGCTGACATACGAGGGTCTTATCGACGAGTTTTTTGGCATTCAAAACAGTCAGTGCTGTCTACTGTGGCTATTATTGCTTTTAGAGCAAGAGTAATTTTTGATATAATTTGCATTGCTGGTAGTGTGATTTAAAGAGCATATATCCAGTATAGAATCTTGCTAGAATTTCAAACGTCCTTTGGTATTGGGAGATGCTGGTATTTTCACTGGCTACGAGCACCCGAGTGCATTAAGTTCAAGCTGGTGGTTATCATCTGCCGGGCTCTTCATGGTACTGCACCTGAGATCAGTTGCAGCTCGTTACCAATCTGCCGACGAGACACCGTGGTCGCGTCCGTTTGTCAACTTCCAGTCTTCTCGACGTCCGTCCATTGCAATGTGTTACCGTCGTTTGCTACTGCAGGCCCTCGACTTTGGAGCAGCCTACCCAGACATTATTATATAACTGCGTCGCCATAGTGGTCCTTGAAGTTACTTTTACTTAGGCCACTTTAAATAGTTTCTAATGTAATGTAATGTAACGTAAAGGGAGATTTTTACTGCCGTCAGTTGAAGACAGAAGAAGATGGTAGATGATTGTCTATAGCAGTGAAGCCTTCGATTGACGATGATTGAAGGCAAGGCAAGGTGCATTTTAAAAAACCAAAAGTAGTATCCCATTAATTTATACCTATTTTTGCTGACTTCAGCTGTCATGGCAGAAGGTAATAGATTTGCAGCTGCAAGCTTTAGATCGAGTAAACCTGTACACCATATGTTATCTATGTAAGGCATTCTGGTATTACACTTTAATGGCTGTGGAGTTGAGTTTTATTTAATATCTGTAACTTTTGCAGCTGATATACTTTGACTTTAGTAGTGATTGTATTTCAGAAAACAGTTAAAGTCTATAATGTTGTGTAATTATGTAGCCACAGTTAAACTGCCAGCAGATAAGTTTGCACCTACAGCAGACATGTCAACAGGACCATCAACATCATCTGTAGCTGATCTCTCCGAGCCAAAGAAAATCATTCTGAATTCATCCGAAGAATTATTTGCCGAGCTACGAGACCGGAATTTCCACGCTGTTGGGCCTATACTGAGTAAAAAGGCAAAGTTGATCAGCGCGGAGTTTGATGTGAGTACTTTGGATCTGCTTCTGTTAAGCGTTTGTACTATATATTGTTATCTAACAATTCACTTGGTGATAGCTTTGATTATTTTAGATTATTACTTTATTTTATTAAGTATATTAAATGTCACAGATTACATAACAAATTCAAATTTGAACAGTAGATTATTTCCAAAAATGAGGAGTATGGCTTATACCTTAGTTTGGCTTCAATATAGGTTTTCTCTCTAAGAACTTCTTCCCTTGAGCTTGTCGTGTTGAAGTTGCTGAAAGCCGAAGTATTCGCAGAGAAGCCACCCGTAGTCAGCATTATGTTGGTTCTTCTCGTATTAACCTCACACAGTGCCTGTACCTGACAAAACTGTGTATTAGTATACCTTGAACTACCACATGCGCACACCTGTTTAACCAGGTGAGCTGTTACCAGAAAGGTAAAACCAATCTGGATTTTACTGAAGCAAAAGATAGTGAGTGGCAGTGGCATCAGCTGGACCATATACAAGTCTGCACCTCACTCCAGAGAGATAACCACACCAGCACCCCACCACTCAGTTTTTAGCGCGAGATGTAATATATAAATCTCGCGCTTATGTACGATGTTAGTGTCCGTCTGTCTGTCCGTCTCTCTGTGACGGAAGTGCATTGGCGCATAATAGCTAATTTAGGTTTCAAATTCCGATCCCACTTTACAGCGCATTGCGGCCGCCGTGCTGCTTGCGGGCTCCGTGCTGCTTGCATGTGGATCATCTCGCACTATGCTAGCCAGTGCTAGGTCTCTTGTTTTTGCAGGCCGGATTCTCATCCTGCTGCCCAACCAAAGTGAAAAAGCACTGCAAAGCAACTACCGTTAGTAGATAGATAGTGACAGTGTGTATATAGGTGTACTGGTAATTTATTTGGTGGTAAATTACACTAGCTCCTGTGATCAACTAAGGAGATGCATCATAGTCCTTGAAATAAAAGTAATGTGTATGTGTGTTGTCGACTAGGAACGACATGCTGCAAAAACTGTTGGTGACATTAAACAGTTCGTTTCTAAACTGCCACATATGCAAGCAGCCAAAAACTCACTTGCAACACGTATGTATTAATACATGTGCACAGTGAATTACTTCTGCATATATATTACTAAGTACCAGTGCTTATTTGGAAACAAAAAGGTTCCGGAACATCGAAGGCTCGAGAGCGACTTTGGTGTCGAGAAAGGTTAGGAATGGGGAGTGGGTATCTGCTACCTAGTTGATTAAGAGGATCTGAGGGAGCATCGTAAGCTCTCTCAGTTGGGTCAGGGCAGAGCATGACCAAAATTGTCAAAAAGTCTAATCTGACTGCCAAAGAAGCCATCTGATGGCACCGTGGCACATATTTTACTAAATTTTCTGCTAAAATTTTGTGTTTTATAGTGGTTGTACAGCTGTGTAGATGATTATGAGTAAAATTGAAATAACGTACACAGTTATTAGGTTATATCACACCGGATCTGGTGCCGATTGGCACTGGATGACATTGCATCTAGGGCCACGTGTCACCGCTTTCAGACCTGGCACCATGCCATGCCAAGCCGGATCCGATTTGAAAGAATCTATATACTACGTAGAAGGGATGTGCATGTGTACACGTTGTGAACACAATAACATGTCAGTGATATTATGTAATGTATACACATTTACAAAATTTCACGATAGGCACATCCCTACTAGGCCTACCTGGTGCATGATAATGTCAATATAAATATGGACTAGATCTGGGTCACTATCATTTATGTGATTTTGGCAAAAATTTGACATGATCAAATATGGTCTGGTGGTTGGTGGATGCTGAAATTGGCATGTCCTGTGCAGAGGTTGTACAAGTATTCAAGTAATGGGCACTTCGTACTACTCGACGCGAGTCACATGACACCACTCGATGGTCGAGTTGGGTCAGGTCGGACAGTGCAAATTGAATCGGCGACAATCACAGGAATATGAAAAGATTCAAAATAATTATCCTCTTCATGCCACCTGACACGAACACCATGCAACTCGAGTTGTTTCGACATGTCGGGCGGTGTAAATTGGCTATTGTGTTGAAGTATGAGTCAAAGTGCATGAAGAATTGTGCCTTTATGCTGGAAAAAGGTGCAGCAACACCATCATGGCACGTTCTGCTACAAAAAGCCTTGCTAAGTATCATACATTATGGCTTGCAGGACAAGTTGCCCTCTAATTTTTACTGCTAGCGTCCTTGAACTGACCTTCCTAGCTGCCTCAGTTGAACATGCAGGCTGTGAAACGTTGCTCCAATGATATTCTCTACTCTTAATTTGGGGTGCTGGCTGTATATGTGTTTTAACCGAAAATAGACAGTGAAAATCATGTAGGATGGTAAGTTTTTCATGAACAGCAACTATGGTGATCTCGTTGTTGCCAGCTGTTATTAGAGTATTTTTGTCACTTGCTTTTAGTATTATATGAAGTCTGTCTGAATTTGTATTTTGTTAGGCAATTAATCAGCATATTTGAAGCATGAATTATTTGATTCAAACTCACTGAATGACTGATGTTTGTTATGTGACTTTCATTACTGTAGATACAACAATTGCTGAACTGATAAAGGGAATTACAGATTCCGACGATTTCATGAGTTCGCTAGCTGTGGAACAAGGTACAATCTTATTGTAGTGTTTATATTTTTATTGATATTCATCTGCATTAGAAGAAGAAGAAGAAACTTGTGTCACTTTTTAGGAAACATTATGCCAACATTTTGGCTAGATATTCTAGTGTCAGAGCACATTTTGTACAGCTTGAGGAGTTTGAATCCATTGTTTCTTATAATATGCTAGAGAAACCAGGAGATTTCATGACCCTTGGATGCCACATTGACCGCATGCATATTGGGCCAAAGTCCTATGGCCTTAACACTGGGAACGTTGTTCACCAAATGAAGGTAAGTATCGCTGATCTCTGGCTTGCTGAAGTGCTTCCTGGTTTTAATGTTGTAGAGTTTTTCAATGGCCACAACACTGACAAGGCACATCCGTTTATTGAGGACTGCATTGCTAAGCAGCAGCCGTTGGTCAAGGTAATTTTCAGCTTATATGGAGTCTCTTATATATCCAGATGCTGTTTCACATCACAGGCTTATGTGACTTATGACTTTATGAATATTATTTGTGTGACTTGCTTTCTTTGAAAAAATAATACAATAAGGTTTGTGTAGAATCAGATTGAAAAAGATTGCCGATATTGATACAGCTTGTTGAAGAGACTTGTTAGCATGCCTGTGCAATTACTAAGCAATTAAATGATGTGTGGTACGAAGATTGTATTATGGTAAAAACAGATATACGTGTGTGTTTGTAGGTGCTGAGGCTCATCTGTGTCCAGTGTCACTGCAATGGAGGCTTTAAACCGAAACTTCTTGATTACTACAAACGTGAAATCCTACAGGTGCCAGATGTGTTCCTTATTATTTGCTGTATAATAACTTAGTCACACTTGTTACATGTGTTTTTAGTCTAAAATTTCAGTTACATTTCTGTGCTGTATGTATAACTTGAGCTGCCTGACAGCTTTTGGGCACGTCATATTTTGTCATATGTTTTATAATCTGTGGGAAAAAAATGAAAGTGGCAGGTATGGTAGCATGTTCGTTCTAGAAGTCTCGATATGTACTAAAAGTGTTTTATACTCTTTATTTTCATATCAATTGTTAAGGATTTTATGTGTATGTTTATATTTTAACAGACGTATGGTTTTCAGCATCTTGTGACACTACACAACTTGGAACATGTTGGTCTTATCAGACTTCAAGGCAGTGCAAGACATTATGCAACAATTCGAAAAACATTGAAGCTTGTTGTAGAGGAGGTCAACGAACAGGTATGAGAATTTGTTTCAGAGGATTGCGTGATCCAAGTACATCAAGAAGGCAAATATTAGGGAAACTTTGCCGGGGATATAACAGCATCAGTGATGAGTTGTACTCTTCATCATCAAATCATTATTCACAGTATGCTCTGAGTCTGCATTGTATGATAGATAAACACCTTTTATGATAATGCGTATACACCCACAGGAAGTGACTGAATACACGCAGAACATGAAATGAAAATGGTGTTGCTATAGTCCACCATCGTCTGTCACATTTACGCTATCGCATTCATCGCAAATTGTGTGATGATGTTGCAGCTTCCTAACGACATTTCGTATGTGTTCAGTGGCTACGCTCCACTCAGTGTGAGACTTGCGCACATACTTCACCGGCCCGGCTGGCGCAGCATCAGCGAGGTCCTGAACCTGCTGCCGGGTTCCACGACGGAAGAAGCGCAACAAGTCCCCGGCTTGCTGCGCAAACGACGTACGGACTCAACAGTCAGCTACTGAACATAACATCGTAAACTCAGTCGCTCAGTTTTTGTCTGGCTTCACAGATGTGGAGTAGCATCAGAGAGCCATGAGTAGCTTCCCCTTCCGTGAGGAGTCCAGTGGTGAACAAGTCGAGGATGCGACGGTCGGTCGGTGTTTTTCACTGGTTAGAGCCAGTGATTTGACGTGACATACTTCGGTGCTTCGATACTGTTGGTTGGGTGATGGGAAGGACGTCCGCTTGTTCTCAGAATTTTCTTATGGAACGAGGGTGAAGCAGACGGCCTTTAAAAAGACCAAAGTGGCCAATAAAACAGACATGGCGGACGTGGTGGGCTTTTCTGGAGTTACTCCAGATTGGCCAAGGTCTCCAAAACAGAATCTGCGAGAACTGCAACAGGTTTTTACCGACCTGATTTCCTTTCTGTTTACTAACTTCTCTGCACTGTAATTATCAGTGTCTTTATTTCTCCAGAATACTGGCACAGAAATAAACACGAAAGAAAGAAGAAACTACAATATAGGCCTAAAATATATGACAGCACGCAAGTATGAAAAAATAAGCTAACTTTTAGAAAGTTGACTATCTTCACTGATAGTATCTCATGAGTAAGCATTCTAGATTTTCTAACAAGAGGGCCTAGCAGTGGCTAGCATAGCGTGAGATGATCCTTCACTCTTCCCGGCAATGATCCCTTTCCTCGTGCCCGCATGCACCGCGATTGCAATGCGCGGTAAATTGGGATCAGAATTTGAAACCTAAATTAGCTATAATGCGCCAATGCACTTCCGTCACAGACAGACGACAGACAGACGGACACTGATATCATAGCATAAGCACGAGATGTATATATTGCATCTCGTGCTAAAAACTGTCTGCGCCTCCTTTAATCAGTGCTTTAACATCATGCAGCCCAAGAAAATGTCTAATCAGGCAGATGTCATCTTTATCAGTTGCTTTAAAGATATTTTAAAACCGCCCATGATGCCTATATGCAAATAAAAGTCTGTTCTTAAGCTATTCAGGAGCTTTAGTTAGTGTTGGTGCTAGTCTGGATTTTGTAGATAGGTTTTATTATTTATTTAGGTGACAAGTAGTGTGTGAATGGAGATACTAGTGTATCTGAAAGACATTGGATGATAGTGGGTGAATTTTTTTCTAGTGCTGAATCGCATGGATATTCCGGTGTTGTTAAATTATTGTTGTTGTTCTATACAGCAGTTAGTTATATAGCACTGTTTTAGTTTCGTTTGCGTGGCTGTGATGACAGATGCATCTGGTGGCTCGACACATTCCAGTATCGGTGAACAGAAAGTGACGCTAGTATTCTTCCTAGGTGGTGTCACGTTTGCCGAAGTTTCAGCACTTCGGTTTTTGGCACAGTTGGAAGATGGTAATGACCAGTTCCTTTACCAGTTCCTTAGAAATGTATGATTGCTTAGTAGTATTTAATGTATATTTGTTTTTTGTTTCTATTGAAATGTGTTTTAGATGTCTGTATCTGACGTATAGTTTTTCTGTAGGTATGCATTAAATTAAGTTAAATTTTCATAGCAATTTTAATTAAACATAAACATGAATATATTGTTCTGCCAAGCCACAGGGGCTCATAAATGGTACCGAAGTCATCTATTTTGTTCAGAAGATATTTTAATTTTAATATTTGTTTGAATATTACTAAATCTCTTGAGCTATGATACTATGATAATCATCACTGTTAGACTGGCTTTTTGCTTTCAGTTTGCTGCATATGTTTTCTCCTTTTTTACCATGTAATGAGTTTGCAGGCATATGGTTCTAGCTGATAACTATTAGAGAATAACTAACTGTTCATAATCAGAATTATCGTGTGGTTTTAGGGCCAACAGAGTATGTGATTGCAACAACCAAGTTGATAAATGGTTCCACATGGTTGCAGTCGCTGATGACTGTGCTAACTCCAAAGCCACCAAATCCTTTCTGACATCATTCAAGTTTTGACTGAGTGACATGTTCGATTGGTGTTCATTGTTCATTATTAAAACCGTGGCTTAGAAAATGATATCCAGTACTAACTCCACCGTGCATGCCACAAAATATTTGCCCGTGCCGGCCATAGCCGATGCATGGGTAAAGTGATCAGTTGTGTCTGTGACTTTGTATGTGGATCTCCATGTGTGTGTGTCTCTCTCCAGCATGCTCTAAATCAAAAATGGCTTGAGTTATTAACACTAAACCTGATACGTACATGATTCAAAGTGGCTTTCAAAAGGTCAGAGTTACGTGGTTATCAAATACGCTGCCGGCATGGGTATGCGGGTCTGTATGACTGCTTAGGTTTCTAATTTCTAGTTCTTCTGGCATCATCATGCTGTTTGTGTTAGTTGTTATTTGCATTGCATTGTGTGCAACAACAGAATTAAGGCATCAGTTTGGACTTTATGATGCAGTAATACCTGTGTATCGTGCAGGCGCCAGGGCCTGTTTTACCCTAGAAACATTGCAGATTTTGCTACTATATACATTGTTTGTAAGTTTGTTTACCTTAGTGGCGTTTTTCATAGCCTACCATAACCTAACAGGGCGTGGCTGTTAGTTGTTTATTTTTCACGCTAGACCAATCTCCTTTCGGTATTTTAATCACGTGACTATCATGTTTACATACCAAACACCTACCTACCAGGTTCTGGTAGGCCATGAAAAACGGGCCTCTTATGACTTGCTTCCTTTTGCTTCTTGTAACTTGCTTCCTTCTTCTCTTCCTTATTTTCCCTTTCTTATTTACTACTCCTTTATCTTTTCAACTGAGACTAGGTCTGCTCTGTTTCCAGGCCAGATGTCATAAGAGGTGATTCAACCTGGTTTTAGGTTATTTTTGTTTATTTTATTTTGTTTTATTTTTGTGTTTAATGATTTGTATTTTGTTAATTTAGTGGTTGTAGATTTAGTTTTGTCTTAGTCTAGGTTTATTTATTGTTTGTGGTTTTTTCTCTCTCAGCATTGTATGATTTTGATTATATCAGTACTAGCCAATAGATTGGCTGGGAAGTATATCTCCAACATGACCTATTTAGTATCAAGTCGGACCTTAAACGTTGACTCAATCATATGTTGGCTGTTGGAGTCTGAATCAGGGGCGTCGATCCCTATGGGGCAGGGGACATGCCCCCCAATATTTATAAAGGGGGGCATCCATGGTAATGTCCCCCCCCAATATTTTATAAGTGATGTCGTTTAGGATGTTGTTTGTTGTATTTTAATGCAAATATTATTTGTAGTTTCACAAAAAAGCTTCAGCTTCTGGGGGACAAAGTCCCCCAGACCCTCTACCGGTGGCTCCGCCCCTGGACCCAGCTCGTCCCCCAGACTCCCAGTCTTCTTTTATGTCCCCCCAATAATCCTGTGAGATCGACACCCTTGGTCTGATCAAGTTGCTACAGTAATGCTAGTTACATGCCACCAACTATGCATTGTTCTATTGTATTTGCAAGGTGGCGCCCATATGTACCCCCATCTAAAACATGGCCTTGGGACTTTGCATATCTGCTTCCAAACTATATAGTAGTCACTTCAACTACACTATGTCAAGATGTTTAGGAATGGCCCTCAGTGGTGCAGATATGATGCTGATAATGTTTGACCAGCGATTTAACCTGTGCAATGTGTTGTAGACACTTTTGTTTAAAGTGCTTTAATTTTAATGATGATATTTATTGTGGTTTAAAATAGCGATATTCATATGTGTATTACTCATAGTTTTCATTAACACCGTCCATGGTATAAATTTATTGATATACTGTTGGATACACTGACACGCGCCATTGGGCCGATTCCTACAACCTCTATAGAAATTCTAATGGAAGTATTCAAGTTTTGAGTCAGCAGAACATTAAGAAGAAGAATATCAATAGATCAAGAGTTGCTTTTGCTTTCAGCTAATGAATATGTCAAGCAGAAAATATGAAAAGACTGACTTTCTGAGAGGTGCATATTGAAAGAACTTTATTATGTATAAACTAAATTTCCCAGCTCATGCATAAACTACTAAATATTGACAGTTACAGAT
>Ga0209782_1001608_pt1 | contig 11950 bp, 6 predicted proteins | sample WorMetmaBAHAMAS1_FD_187390 | JGI IMG/M metagenome (GOLD analysis project Ga0209782, IMG submission 187390) | Marine gutless worms symbiont microbial communities from Max Planck institute for Marine Microbiology, Germany - Inanidrilus... | ecosystem: Host-associated > Annelida > Digestive system >... | reverse complement strand
TATAACCACACGACATCGTAAAATGTGGCCACTGCTTAGTTTTTTTTTATCTTAGTAACTAAAGAACTAAATAATACAGAATGGTTTATTCCATTTATGGCTAAATAAGTGGATAGCAAATAAATCTCCGTGATCCTCATTGAACTGCATGATAACCCTAGTGATATTGACTGATAAGTCTTGGTGTTCGTCATGAGGCTTGGTGCTGTCTGGTTTAATTTACTTATTTACTGTGTACACTGACGAAAGTTGTAGTAGAAAACATTTTAAGATCGCCTAAGATAAATTTTGTGAATTGACTTATGACATGTCCTAAAATCATCTTATGACATCTTAACTTTTGTCCTAACGTAATATTAGGACATGTCTTAGGATAAATCTTAAGACAATGTCTGCGAATTTGGCCCCGGGACAGTTCAGTAAGTAGTGGTTCTGTAAGGTGCGTTGAAATAGTATCGTACAGCTTCTTTTCACTGTTTTTAGTAGACTATTATCCATTTTAATGCTGAAATACATTTATACCAGTGTAGTTAATGTTGTGAGTAAAATACATTTGCAGGAGGCCACCCAGCTGAATCGGCGCAGGCCGCGGATGGTGGCGAGATGAGAATTCGAATGGCGATTGTGCATCCGGAGATTATTGTTGTTGAGAATGCAATGACAGTTGACACCAATGCTCTGATACTCACTGTAAGTTATCTCTCAGGTGTAAAAATGCAAATTTTTAGCCCGTAGATTTTGTTTAGTGTCACATTTGAGTCCTCCATATTAATTGTTATACCGTAGAAGTTTATTAGCAGACTGTTAATAAAGCTGATCGAACGCTTACCCGCGACACATTGAACGCCCCCTGATTACTGACAAACAGACAGTTCCATTGGACTGGTAATGGTCATTCGCAAATACCCTTGGCTGAACTCGGCAAGCCGAGTCCTAATATCGACCTGCTCTGCACCACTGGTTCAAACGGGAGAGCGTAATCAAACATACACTGACCTCCTTTGACCTACAACCTTGACCTACAATCCCAGGCTAGCCAAGATCAAGGTCGACCCTCGTGCCATAAATGAAGGTCAAAGGTCAAACGGTTCAAACAGGAGAGCGCCCACAGACAAACGGATGGACACACAAACACGCACACACGGACGCTACCAAACGTATTATCTCCCTGCTGCGCGGTCGATAATGACTGTTCACTATGCTGATCTCAGTGATAATGATTCCCGTGCCTTCCAGAGACAGTGTCTGAGCTACGATGTTGATCTGGAGGTTAAGACGGAAGATTATCAGAACTGTTCTGTGCTTAACCAGCTGACACCAGGTATAGCCAACACTTATGTAGCGACTCCGGGCAAGTCGTTTACCTGTGTCGGCTCAGGTGTACTCAGCCTTTCATCCTTAATTGGTGGATAAATTGAGTACTGGCCGGGGTAAGGGCAAGAGATGCTGCCTCTGCCGGGTGGCAGGTAGCTCTGTGTGATCTGATATGGCATGCAGGCTCCCATAGTGGTGCGGGTGCTTCTAACATAAACTGCTCTACTGCTTTACCTTTTTACTTTTACCTGTATTGTGTATGGCATTGTGCATTACGATATGCACACATATGTGAGCATGTCTTACATTTGCATGTCAGTTTAGTTTTAGTTTTATTGTGTCTTTTTCTTTAGCCTTTGTTTAGTTATTTTGTACTTTGTGTCGGTTTTGTATTCCATGATTTAGCTGTGTTGGTTTTGTTTTACAGTGTGTAAGATCGACCAGCCAATCCTATGGAGATAGCAAAATTTTGGGCGTCAGAACCCCAAAACCCCTGAACCGATTGACAAAAAATTTCTTTTATACTGGCCAAATAATTGGCTGGGAAGAGCATCTCGTAAATAATAATAACCTAATAACCTCTTTTGTCTCAGGTGGCATAAAGCCGTCACATGGTCTATTATATATCGGTTAGTTATCGTAAACGTATGGCAGAGCTTTACCTTTATTGGGCCCATTACATGGGGCCATTGCGGTCCCCTCTGTCACGCGTTGTCGTTGTTGTTGTGGACATCGATGCGCAGGCGGCGTGCGACAGTGGCGGCATGCGACAGTAGCGACCCCTGGTGAATGGCAATGTAAAACAGGCGGCGTGCGGCGGCTCGCGGTGGCTTGCAGTGGCGAATGGGCCCAATATTTTTCAAATGCTTCTTGTTTGTAAGTCTTAGTTACTGCCTGCGGATTGGGACTGGTGCACTGCGGTTGTTGTAGGTACACCTTGAGGCATTGGTGCGTAGCTCACCTGCCAATCAGCTGATTGAAGGTAGCGTCAAAGGTCTATCGGTCATCTCATGTGTCTATGCACCGGAGAAACGCAGCGCGTCGCAGTCCAAGGTACGACGAGATCCATTTCTCGCATTTGCAGTATGTACAGGGTGCGCCAACAAAAAACAATCCCCTAGGAAAAATGTCGTATTTTAGCCATTGTAGTAATGATTTGTGTTGAAATAACTGATATGGTTCCTCAGATACAGCATTTCAAACTTTAGAGTTCACTTTTTCAACTGACCTTGCAGTTGAACGTTGAATATTCACGAATAATGAATCAATTTTTTCTCAGCTTTTCATCAACAGTTCAAATGTTTCAGTCATGAATGGCAGATGCCTGTAGCTCTTTGTATATTTAAACGGTGTTGTCAATGTCAGTGCCCACCAGTTGCTGCATCATATGATCATAATCTGTTGCAAAATGATACAATTGCCTTATCAATGAATTTGTAATCATTCTGTATCGTCATCATTGGCCAGCTTTGGCGTGTGTCTTTGATAGTGTTTAAGCGTAGCACCCCACACATGATAATCCATTGGCATGTGGTGCATTTGCTATTATTTTTACATCAGAATCGCAGTTTAGTTACTTGTTTACTATAGAAAAATATGCTTTTAAGTTCAAATAGTTGTAATTTTTAAACCATAACTAATATTGTAATGAAATATACTGTGTATGTGGCCTGAATCCTCCTCTGTAACAGCTGTAAATTTGGTAAAAAAAAAACCTTGTTTCAATAACTGAGATAATGAATTTTTCCTAAGGGATTATTTTTTTATTGGTGCACCCTGTACGTAGTTTGATGGTAACTGTACATTAGAGCAGATTGTAGGTAGGATCACCTCATTAACAAGAAGCATTTGAAAAATGTTGGGCCCATTTCCACTGCAAGCCGCCGCATGCCCATTTACCAGGTGTCGCTACTGTCACACGCACGCATTGATGTCCACGACAACTACGACAACGACAACGCGTGACAGACGGGACTGCTATGGCCCCATAGAATGGGCCCAATAATCTCTCTACCATCAAGTAACTGGAGGAGTCCTGAATGATGTCCAAATACCACCTGGCTGGGTTAGGTTGATGCTGATCTATAGTCGGCTAGCATCGTGAATCCACTTAGCCTGGAGCAGGCTAGTAATCATGTATTCTGGCAACGTAATATTGACACGGCAACTCTCCACTAAGGGACCCCACTGAAGAAGAAGTACATTAGAATCTGACAGATAAAGTTGTATCAATCCAAACGCTGTAATCAGCTTACTATAAGTCCTAAATAGATGCCCCGGAGTACAATTGCGTCAGACACCTCTCCCCATCCCGGCATGTATTTCAGACCCAGGTTCTGTTTCAGGCCCAGATTATATAATACATCCACAATACAGTCAGCTGGTGGCAACACGTCGTTCAGTGATCAGTTTGTATATCGACTCTCGTCATGACTCGGTCCTCCTCATTGCGATAGGTTATGTACTTCCAGTTTTGTGGCTGACATCATGTTTTCACACACTGGCCTTTGTGTCATGTTAAGTGTATTCCTAAGCAGCAAGAGTGACTAAATTATTCCATCGGTTTAATCTAAATTTTGACAGTAAAGATCAGCCATTATGCATTGTGGATTGTGCATTTGAGGCAAAGTCTGCTATCTACAGTTGCCTAGTTCATGTTGTTAGTGATACGTGAGACAGTGGCAGTGGGACGTTGATGTGATGTGCAGTTGTTAATGCCGTTGGACATCGGCCTACACAGCAGTGCTCCAGACGGCAAAAACCATCACGTTGAAGTCATTTTCCTGTCCGACGTCGTCGTCAATGTTTCACCGGCTGCCATACGTACCATCACCGCAACTGTGTCGGCCGTACCTCCTCCCAAGGTTGGCCGACAGTTGCCGCATTCTTAGCTCAAGTGTTAGCTGTTGTAATCAAACTGTACAGTACTTTGCATCGTGGCCGGCATCTTGTAGGCAAAGCACATGATAAGTTGTGATAGTTCACTTAGGTCCAGTTTTTCCACAGCAAATTAATCTCCCGTTAATTTAATCCGGCATTAAATCTGGCAGATAATGATCAATTTACTCAGATGTCGTTTTTCCACCGGCAGTTCGTCAATTAAATCGTCCGTTTAGCGGGAGATTAATTTGCTGTGGAAAGACCGGACTTTAGCTGCTAATTTGAGAGTTGTCAGTTATTCCCGCAGGACTGATTCCGCTGACCGTTTACCATTTATTCCAAGCATATCTTTTTTTTGTTTTGCATTACATCTTATTTTCGTTATTATTATTATTTTCTGGTTCCATATGATAAACTAAGCTAGCTTCCTTCAGCTCTTGAGTGCATTAAAAAATCATTTGTATCATATTATAGCATATCATTTATGCCAATACAGAGATCTGTTAGGCACAGCTATAATTAATTATAATTGGAACTGAGAGCAGAATTGCCGAACCAAGTAAGTAATTTATGTTTTGACAACTAAGCGCATTGTATTTGCAGGTTGAAGCGGCTGACGACGAGTTGAAGAAAATTCCCAAAGACCTGTGGGCAGTCAGACAGTTTGACAAGGAGGACTACTGGTTCCTGCAGACAGGCTCGTATCATAGTCGGCCAGTTAATTCATGCACACACGCACACATTGGTTGGCGGTTTAGCTTCATGGTAGCGCCGTTCATCACATGAACGAAGTTGCTGAATGATGAGCTTGGTTAGTACTGGGATGGGTGACCGTCTTCGGGCGGGTATACCATCTTGGTGTGTAACGAAGCCGACTAGGTCAACTCAGCCTTGCATCTCTTCGGGGTCGCTAAATTGAGTACCAGCCTTAATTGGCTGTGGTAAAGGCGGGAATGTCACCTCTGCCGGGTGTGATCCCATATGGCACGTGAGTTCCCATAGCAATAAGGCTTGTTGCGAACTGCTATATCCGGTTACTTTACTTTATTTTACACATGCACAGATGCTGGTAGTAGATGGTAGTAATTTTTGAAACCGGATTGGATGTTGGTTGCCACCTTTCTCCTGAAAGCATTTTCATACTTGTCATTTATTTGTTTACATTTTGTGAGTAATTTAATTTTTGAACATTTTAATTATAAAAATTTGGGTGTAAATGTAACTGAAAGTAATATTTTAATGACATTTTTTGTTGTTTCTTAAGTTGCTTTGGTTTTCAGTCACACATCTAAAATAGATGGACAATGCAGAGTGGTTAAACTATATTCCAGGAAGCACAGGCAATAATACATTATGTGGAAGTTGTTTCATATTACTTGCTTTATACTTTCATTAGTTATCAACCTAGTGTTTGCATTTTTTTCAGATTTGATAAATGCTTTTTTTACGTTTTTAGACTTTTAATTTGTGGCATTTTTAAGTGTAAAATTAAAAAAAAACATTTTAACATCTATGCCTGATTATACAATATTTTTTGGTTTTCGTATACATATAACTCCCTCAGTTGAAAAATTAAATTACTCTAGGTCACCTTACTGTGGTGGTGGATGCGTAGAAACAACAATCTCAGGTGGGGCTCCTAGAGTGTTATGCTGCCGATGATGACAATGACAACTGTAACCATGGTGATACATTTCCCATCCCAGTAGACAACATCTGAGCTATGATGTTTATGTCGAGGTTAAGAGGGAAGATTATCGGAACTGTTTCATGCTGTTTAAGTGAAGTAAGTAAGTGAACAGAGTATATATTAGTCCACAAGCAAGCCTCACCACTACGCACCGGTGTTACTAGCCACCCGGCACCGGCAGAGGTGACATTCCCACCTTTACCTCAGCCAATTAACGCTGGTACTCGATTTAGCAACTCCAGAGGGATGCAAGGCTGAGTTGACCTGTGTATGACAGTTGCGCACAGTGATATGTACACACAAACAGTCAAGTTTTTTTTTTCCAGTTCTTACAGATGAATATGTAGTTCTATGTTTTCCCGTGTATTTTATCTTATGTTTTTGGTGTGATATGTGTTAGCCTCTGGCTCTCTTCCATGCGAACATAATTTGGCCAGTTTTCGTCAGTGTTCTTTATTCAGTGGTTTTGGCAGACAATATTTAGCAGTTAATGCCTGCTGCATGTCCTTGCCATCATCTAATCAACATTGTCAAAGCACCGAAAGAAACAAAGCACTGTCCATTACTAGTGACCGTGCCTTATAACCTTTCTCTGTCCAACACTAAACTACTGATGGAAGAGGCGATGCTGCCTTTATGCTGGCTCTGTGGTGCCCGTGCCTCCTCTGTAACCTCGTCGGTGTAGCCAGCCAGCTCTGTTTGAAATACAGACACAATATGTAGCTTATGTCTAAACGAACAATCCAGTCGGTTGATGTTTCAGAATTTTTACATTGTACCGATAAGTAAACCTTTTAGGTAATAATCTGTAGGCTGTCATGTTTAGTATAGTTTAATGGTTTTTTCCTTCTTACTCGCTTACTCATATCTCGTGTATTCAATTTCATGCATGCTTTATATTCGTACTTTATTTTCGCCGAGTTTCAAACTGCTCGTATAATACTGCTGTCGATTTTACGAAAAACTAAGTGCACTGCAGCTTTTGTGCCTGCTGTTTCTGATTGATTGAATGTTTCAGTTGTTCTGACAAGCAGATAAAATGAAATTGATTGATTGATTGTCTGTCTGTCTGTCTGTCTGGCTGTCTGGCTGGCTGGCTGTGTGACTGATTGATAATTTGCTTAATGTGTGATCAGCTACCGAGTCCAGCACTGCCGACTCCGGTCTTGCTCAGATAGAGAGAGACGTGCAAATGATCGAGCAGACGGTTGTTGCTGGCGAACGTGGTGAACAGGTGAACGACTCATTATCGGTGTTATTATTATTATTATCAGAAACGATAATCATTAGGGTGGCATTGTCACGAAAACGTTGCAGGGTCACCTAACAGACGATAAACACGAAACAGTCACGAGTTGACAGCGACGCGGCTCAGGAATTAGCACCCTCACAGAACGATGTCGTGAAACACTACTGTCTTCAGCTGCTGTCGAAAGGCTGCCTGTGACTGTGCGTCTCTGACAGAGGACGACAGAGAATTCCAGGCACAAGCAGCCGCAACTGGAAACACATGATCTCCAAGGGTCTGTCATCACATGACAGTTCTATCCATCTATATCGCGAGTTCTTTCATTGCCGTTCGGTCCAACCAGTTTATTGCATCGTCATCAGCAAGATGGTCTTTGCAGCCCACCATCAGAATGCAGCATAGTTGATGGGTGCTCATTCACTATATGTGCCAGTGTCTGGACTATCCCACAGTCGCACGTGTCCGAGAACGCAAGGCTCCAGTTGTGTGGATTTACAACTCAGCGACCCTGGCTGGTGCAGAAATGATTTGAGTTCACACCAAGTGCGGTGAAGCTGGCATTCCACGACGCTGACACGGACACCGACACCGACACGGACATCCTTGCCGACTTCCGCGCGAGGATCGTCCGCGAGCCGGACACGCACCAGGATCCTCGCTGACTTGTCCGACACGCGGCGTGATTTTTCCTCACGCGAGGATGTCTGTTAGAGATGCGCGTGTGTACACGTGTACTCTACACGATAAGCTATCGTGTACACGTTTACAAAATTACATGATAGGTGCATCCCTTATGTCGGTGTCGGTGTCAGTGTTGGTGTCGGTCCCATGGAATACCAGCTTGAGGAAGGTCGAAGCTAGGTTGCTGGTGTTGTTAGTGGAATCGGCACTTTGGCGCAGCGATAGTGACATTGCTCATGCAGTTTCATTTCCCAGTCTGTACTGAGATGTTAGACCTTAGTATATTACTTTTTTTGCATATCTTACCATAAAAATTCAAACATAATAATCCGCACAATTTTTACCCCAAATAGAGTTCCGGTAGCTGAGGTGCATACAGTAGTTCAGTGAGAATTTCAGACAGTATGTGTCATCACTTGAGAAATTTATGCAAATTATGACGAAGATTAGCTTTTTCAGTTAAGAATTCGGTTTTTCAAGTCGATGCATGTATGGCTGGCATAATGACGGCTTTGTTAGTTTAGACTGCAGCTGATGGATCTGTTCTGCGTGTTTTGCATGCACAGTTGGTTCTTGGCAGCTGTCGTTTTGTTATAAACTTACTGAGTGGCGTCGGCGATCATCTCGTGCCGTTCATTATAACCGAGATGTCACTCAAGCACGTCGACGTCCGCAACTGGAGCTCAATGGTACATGGCGCTATATAAATTGTTTTCTTACTTACTTAATTTCCCTACTCACATTTTTATCCGTAGTTATTTACTTTCTTTCTTTTGCGAATAAACCCGTTCTATTTCCAGTCTGGAGGTCGTAAAAGGTGACCAAGTTTGGATTTAGTTTTTTGTGTTCATTTTGCGTTGTATTATATTTTGCTATGGATGTATGCTTTCATTGTGTGTGATAATTAGTTTTTTAGTGCTAAGCCAAGAAATTAGCTGGGAAGAAAGTTTCCAGAATGATCTGTTTTGTGTTGGGTGGTACATAAAACCTTAACTCATCAGTCGTTTACTGGAAACACTGATGCTAAATTCGCTGGAAAACCTGGAAATGCCAGCAGATTGATTGGAAGTTAGGAGAGTGTCTGAGAAGTGAATGGTGTCATCTGTCAGGGGACTCTTGCATGAGAAAAATGTATTGTTGACCGTACTGATTTGTTCGTAGACGACTAATTTTAAGTCGGCTAATTGAAATGACTAATTAATTAGTCATACATTGCTTGTGATCATATTGGAACTAGTGATGTAAGCACAGTAGCCATGCTGTAGTGAATAATGTGTAGAAGCATTAATCTAAATTGGGAGGGGGGAGATGCAGGCAACAGTATCCGCCGACTTTTTAAGGGGGACACCATTTCCCAACTTCTTGGCAACATAAAGGGGAATGCTGATTGCTGTAGGCCTATGTAAATAAATTGCCATAAGTTACCCAAATTGTTGCCCCTAGTTGCGATTTTTGAGCTCAAAATGCTTATGCGGCTGTGATTTTACTCCCAAGGCCACACTGTAAGAGCTTATGATGCCCCCACATCCCCTAGCTGGATTTAGATGGGTGTGGGAAGAAACAAGAATGGAAGACAAGGAAGAAAGGGAAGGGATGGAGGAGAGAATGAGAGGGAGGGAAGAGAAATGTACGAGATAGGATAACATATAGAAAAGGGGATGGGAGAAAAGTCATGGAGAAGGGGTAATGACAGGGCATTTTTTCTTTTTTTCAGTGGCATGTCACAGTTGGCATGATGATGATATGACACCAGAGCTCAATCGTTAGCCTTCCTTTAGGCTGAGTGGATACCGACTGTTCATCAGCATCAATCGACCAATGCCAGGTAGTACATGGGCGCCCTCGAGGTCTCCTATGGTCACTTGGTGGTCGAAGCGACACACTGATAGCTTGACGGTAATCTTGTCTAGGATCTGAACATGCCACATGACCAAGAAACGGAGCCATTTTGTTTCAATTGCTTCTAAAGAAAGTAAACTGGACTACGACCGGTAGTCTATGGTACGTGACTGAAGCATCGGTAATGTGTGGAGGGCATTTCCCCACTTTTTATTTGACAGCTTTTAGTTGCGCCTCTTGCACGCTTGCGAGGCGCGACACAAGTAGTCGTGTTTCTGTCCATCCGAGGCAAAATAAATTTTTTTGTCCGAGGCCCAATTGACACTCCCCCTTTATCTCCAAACTGGTTTCACTGATCTCGATGAAATTTGGCATGATGGGAGGTCTTAGGGGGTACCATCCCCTAAAAATTTTTGGTGAACTTTGGCCCACTTTTTCGGGGAGCACAAATTTTTTATTGTGTTAAGAGGCCATAGAGGCGCGACCATATACCGCTAGGTATTCTAGTTTGACAGTTTAACCGCTGTGCAAGTGACCATGATCGGAGTGATGCGTGTTCATAGATGAGCGTGGCAAGTGAGTTGACACTGGAAGTCAGCTACTACAATGAGCTGCTTGCCGTCCGCGAACCTCTCATCGAACGAGTTGAGACCGATGTTGGACACCGGCCGTGGCAGATCAATTTCGCCGTCAGTGCTGTTTGTTTTAATGGATTCAGTAGAATTACAATAAAATTACGGTCATGTGTGCACCCAACCGGAATATCTGCACCATCAAGAAGGAACTGATTTTTTTTTAATTTGTAAAGTAAAATTTAAATGTACTTTGCTTGTAGGTTCGGTGTCGGTAATTGTATATTTGTCGTTGTCCTGTGTGGTCAGATGTTGATATCAAACTGTCTGCTTGTCTGCTGTAGTAATTATAACAAGCAGGTAATAGCCATGTCATCATTAATGAACATGTTACCTGGGAGAAGTCGAAAGGTACAAAAATGTGAAGTAAGTAAGTAAGTAAGTTTATTATAAAAACACATGACAAGTGCACATGTTTACACAAACAGCTAAAATCGTGGACACTGTAGTATAGGGTAAATCATAAAATTAAATGATAAAATACATATACATGCACACAAAACACAATCAATTAAACGTAAGAAATAATGAACGAGCAATAAAATGATGCTAAATTGTTAAATTCATATTTAATGTTTGGGAGGATGAAATTGTGCCCACGTCGTCATAGTGTGGCTTGCCGGTGTGATCTGTTACATCATCATGCATGCGAAAGTAAATATAATTAACAGATCCCTTAACCATTTTCTTGCAGGGTTTTTTTTCTGTAGGTACTGCAATAAAGTAAATGCTGCTAAATTTTCATAGATAATGTTGCAGCATTTATTTTATTTTAATTAATATGTGCGGATGGCTTAAGGGTATTTCGCTGATGTTGGTGACTCTGATGCTGATGATGATAATGTTACAGATGCAGCAGACAGACATGTTGGACTGGGATGAGGTTGATGGAGAGACCGCGATGCCTCCGCCTCAGATGGTTCTCGACGTCGTGTCAAAAGACGTTCTTCAGCTGACAATCACCAAGGCCGCGTTGGCCGTTTTCAACAGTCTATCACAGGTTTGTGAATGAACAGTGTCAGTGCCGTATTTATACACCGCGTAGCAGTCCGTTTGGTAGCGTTCGTGTGTGTGTCCGTCCGTTCGTCTGTGGGCACTCTCCTGTTTGGACCGTTTGACCTTTGACCTTGATTTTTGGGATGAGGGTCGACCTTGACCTTGGCTAGTCTGGGATTGTATGTCAAGGTCGTAGGTCAAAGGTTAAGGTCAAACAGTGAAAAATTGTGTTATCGCGTTTGGTAGTGTCCATCCGTCTATTTGTGTATTTGTTTTTGCTCTCCCGTTTGAACCAGTGGTGCAGAGCAGGTCGATATTAGGACTCGGCTTGCCAAGTTCAGCCAGTGGTAATTGCAAATGACCATTACCAGTCCATTGGAATTGTCTGTTTGTCAGTAATGAGGGGGCGTTCAATGTGTCGCAGGTAAGCTTTAATTGTTTTAAAAACATTGCTGATCGTTAGGCAATGAAGCTGTCATCACCTGAACTATCTGATGAATGCCGACTGAGCACCGGATTGCCTCAAACCCTCAGACCAAGCCAGCTGACTGGGGCTGGAAGTCACTAGCTGCTATCCTCACCCACTATCGTTATTGGGCCCATTCCATTCAATTACAGCGATCCCCTCTGTCACGCGTTGTCGTTGTCGTCGTCGTCGTTGTGGACATC
>Ga0209782_1001607_pt1 | contig 11953 bp, 14 predicted proteins | sample WorMetmaBAHAMAS1_FD_187390 | JGI IMG/M metagenome (GOLD analysis project Ga0209782, IMG submission 187390) | Marine gutless worms symbiont microbial communities from Max Planck institute for Marine Microbiology, Germany - Inanidrilus... | ecosystem: Host-associated > Annelida > Digestive system... | reverse complement strand
CATCGCGATTGCAACAACTTGTAGATGCTGCTGACATTTTAGCTTTTTCTGGGAAGCTCTCTGACTAAATGCCTAGCATTGTAGCCTAAATGATATGGAAGTTAGCCTGCCTGTCAGCTAGAACTGCCCGCACTCACCATTGCCATATACTACTCGGATTTTCATTTTCATATCGGAACATCGCAATAACAATACTAACATTTAGTGTTATTCGTATAATTGCTATTTGAAAGGGTTAATGCATTGTACTGATACTGGAGTGTGTTGTGAGCAGACGTCTGGACTACGACAGTATCGTGGATCACACGTACAACTTCACCATCATGGCTACTGACAATGGTTACCCAGTATCTCACAGTGGCTCGGCAATGGTCCGCGTGTCTGTCACAAACGTGAATGACGAGGATCCGGTGTTTATGCAGGCCGTCGAGCACATTCTCGTCAGCGAGGACGCAATGCCAAACACCGTTATTCATGTCGTGCAGGCATACGACCCAGACGGTGATGACGTCACCTTCGGCTTCAGTGGTAATACGATACAACATGAAATGATAGTACACTTTAAGATGGACATAAAAGTCAGCTGTATTTATAGTGTACTGTCTGTACCAAATGCAAATAAAATACAAAGGTTATTTCGCAAATTTTTCCCAAATTCGGTTGCCATGGCAACGTCCCTTGAGGAAGTGGAAAAAGAGGTCTGGATCGAGAAAATTCACGCAAATATCTTTCATATAGTAAAAAGATCGTGAAAATCGGCCCAGTAGATGCGGAGATATATTCGGTCAATTTAAAAAAAAAGAAGAAGAAATTTTGGAAGGTAAAATATATAGCCCAGTCGGCAAGTTTGCCGAGCAGGCTAAATAAAAAGAAGAAACTAAAAACAAAACTGATGTAGCTCAGAAGACTGCACAAGCATGCGTTTGCCTGTTAACTAGCAGTGGGATCGTAAAATTGTTGCAGTTTCCGGTGAACTGCAGTACTCTCTGTTGAAAACATGCCCAGATTGTAGTTGGTGCTTTTGATTTTATTTCATGCTTTGACACGGTTGGGTGACAGGAAGGGCTTCTGGTAAAAACCTGTGTTACTATAACTTACTTAAGCCCAAAAGTTCTGTTCGATTATTAATTGCTGTACCATAATTGCTGTACTGAAACAACAACATGAAGTGCCGAGTTTCTGAGATGAGGATGATTCGTGTGTGGTACCCAGGTGGTCCGCTGGTAGAAGGTCCATTCAGTATTGATCCCAAGTCAGGCATCATTACACTGGTCGGGGCACTGGACAAGTCACATGGGTCGTATCGTCTGAACGTCACGGCGACCGACAATGGTCGTTGTTGTGGCGGAACCACGAGTCGCAGCAGTCGAGGTGTCGTCGTCATAGAGATCAAAGATGTCAACAACAACGCACCCAAGTTTCCCGACTGTTCGTCGTACAAACCAGTTGTTATGGAGAAAGAGAACGTCGGCACGTCCGTAATTCAGGTTGATCGATACAGTGCGATATGAAATATGATACAGAATATTAGTACGTTCAAAACCTGACATACAGTCACTCTAATCTACTGCACTTAACCAGAAAACAGAAAAATTCAAGAAAAACTAGAAACAAGTTACAAGATACAATGTTTTTGTGTACCTTGAGCATGAGAGGGTTGTGCTTTAATTGGGTTTATTGCTATTCGTATTGATGCATGAGATTTGTGTGGTTTGGTAAAATGTCAAAAGTGTGCACCATGCATGAATGGTTGGCTCACACAGTCCGGGTTTAATTCCCAGTGAATGCGTGTAGAACAGTTGAGTATATCTGTGTGAGTTGGAGTACACCAAGTTGTGTGCATGTGTGAACAACTGCTTCATTATCATCATCAACGCTGCAGGTCAAAGCCGTTGATCTCGACACTGGTGCTAACGGCAACGTTACATATTCGTTGGTGAAATCGACAGACCAGAGCAGCGACAGGTTTGACATCGATCTGATATCGGGAATCATCCGCACGGCCGACGTGTTTGATCGTGAAGCTCAGATCGGTGTCACCGACTACGGTGTGACAGTGAAGGCCGAGGACCAAGGCAGTCCTACACTGGCAGGCTTCTGCACTTTCAGGTTAACTTCTGAAGTAAAACTGTCTGTCCACCGCTCTGCATAAAAACCGTACATTCTGTTGCTTCACACTTTGATTGTGATAGCGCATTGGTAGTAAAAGTTGTTTGAAAACCATGCAGTGTGATTGAACATTTGATGTTCAGAATGACAGAAAATTCGAATTGCAGATATTGAAACTTATAGCGTAATGCAAATTGTGTATGTAATTAAATAATGTTAATCGGAGCTGCCAGCACTACAATGTTTTAGCCATTCACTGGTACTTGAAATTGAAGTTGAAACACAGTTTCTGTCAACACATTACAGACTTTACGGCTACTGATTTTTCTTAATCGAATGAAACTGATAGGTATGAGTTTCGGTTACATTGCTGTATTATCATTCTGTGAGTAAGATTATCCGTCTGGCAATTCTTGCAGAGTAAAGATCGGTGATAAGAACGACAATCCTCCGGTGTTTAATTTGCCGCACTATGCAACGACCATCGAGGAGAGCAGCATGGTCGGTAAACGTGTGAAACAAGTCTACGCCACGGACCGTGATGCGGGTGACAATGGCCGCATCGAGTACTTTCTCAAAGACGATCCAGCGGGATTTTTTGTCATCAACCAGTATTCTGGCTGGGTGTCGGTGGCAAGACCGATGTCCGGGGTATATGTTGTTCAGTTTTGTTAGGTTTTTTATCAGTTTAACAACTTTTGACTGTTTGTATACTATTGTTCTGTACTTTTAAGAACATTAGTGGTTCTGTGATTAAGGTGGTGAATTTTCATATATGCAACTTTTCTATTTTTCACTGACTTTGGCCAGAATTGTTTTTTTTCACAATTGTGTATCACTCAGCTAATTCTGATAGTTTTGTTCAAGGGCTCAGTTGCATCAGCCCTTGATGATGTCCGTTTCACCTGTTATAATTTGAGTGCATTTATACAAAATGTCTGAATTGGATTGTCATTTGTTTATAAGAGACAAGAAACAATATTTTAGGACTGCATGCATGCTTTCACTGCTTTCTGAGATACTTTTGACAGTTTTGAACTGTTTTTTAACTAGAATTTCTGAATATATATCAGATGCTGCAGTCCTTGTTTAGTCGTCATTCTGTGGTGTCTGAGCACTGCGTCGTAGTCAGCTTTTGCTGTTATGGTGTAATATTTTCTGTATATGACGTGATACGGAATATTTCGACATTCAGTGCTGTAGTCAGGCAGTCATATTGATCTTATTCTGTCTGATACTATGTATGTTGCAAGATATTGTGTTTGACAAATTTAGTTTGAGCACGTGCAGCTGGAAATCGAGGCACGAGACAAGGGATCGCCAACGAGAAGTTCATACGTTCGCATGGACATCGACATAACACAGACAATTAATGCCTACCCACAGTGGGTTGAAGATTACTCGCTGGTTCCTGCTCGGATCGGTGAAAATGCTCCGGTTAACACAATCGTAAAACGACTCCGAGCTACTTCGTCGATTCCCAACTCGCGTGTCCACTACATCATTCAGCCCGGGGAAATCCCGGAACAGAATGGCCAGCCACGGAGCTTCTACTATCGCATTGATGAGAGAACGAACGAGATGATTCTGCTGACTTATCGACCACTAGACTACGAGGCTTTACCTCAGTACACTCTCACAATTAAAGCTGCAGTAAGTTAGCTGGCTTTTCCATTAGTTACAGTTTGATACTGTCAGGTTCGTTCGTTCGTTCATCAGGGGCAGCGGTAGGCCGTTGGCAGTCTTTCAATGTGCCTTCAGCCTACCGCCAGTGCTGAGGCGTAGACATGGCCCCCAGTGCACTATTCTCCTTTAACCCTGGGGCTTGTACTATATATTTATAGAGCCTAGCTTAGCCGGCGGGTTTCTCTGGCAGGGTGCCTTCCTATAAGACCGCTGACCCCTACCATCTGTTGTCCACACCGGCGGCTCTCACCACACCCAGACGCCCCCAATCCGGGTATGATGGCCTGTCACATTTTAAAGAGGACACAGGCGAACCCTCTGTACCTGCCCAAGAATAATCTCATAGCATGCATAAACCTTACTCGACATGCCAGCAGGGGCGGGAGACGAACCCACGCCCTGTCGAACTAGCCAGCCAGCCAGGGTCACTGCACTGCAGCTCCGAGAGCCTTAGCCCTCTGATCCACCAAGGCAGGTCACTTGTCAGGTTCCTTATTGTCTTAGTTAATTATAAGTTTATACTAGAGTGCTGCCTGACCTGTCTAATAGCCCTGATAAGGTTGTTTTTGTTATATTTACTGTCTTACTTGTTGTTTGTAATAACAAAGTAAAATTAATAATTTGGTCTGGACAGTAGCTTTGAGCCTTGATCCACCCAAAATTTCGGCATGGCACCCGTTTGAGTAGTTGCGGCAAAGCTAACTGCCACAATGTGGGAATCACGTTGTAACAGCGGCGTTGATGCAGTGATGGCATGAATGCTTTTGTTGACAGAACCGCGCAACAAACTCTCTTCACAATGATACACGACTGACAATCAACTTGATCGATGAGAACGACGAAATTCCGCAGTTTGTTGGACTTGACGAGAACGGTCGTTATCCTGGGAGTGTTGCCGAGAATCTTCCATCTGGAGCTGAAGTCATCACTGTCACGGCAACCGATAAGGACGAGTTTCCCGACTTTAAGAAGGTTATCTTGTTGTACCATTGACGTAGTGCATTAATAAATTGTATGAACAAAATAGTACATAGCTGGTATACTTCAACTGCTGTTCGGCCATGCCTTGTTTCTCAGTACAAAGCTCCATCGTTGTGGCACAGTAAGTGAAGTTTTTAAAAGCATCGTCTGTCAGCTTCATATGAAGTGCGCATGTGTACTTTGTAATTTCCAGTAATTTATGGCATGTTTTGCATTACTGTTGAGTTACGTAATGCATTGCATTGAAATATGGTGAATCTTGAAGACATTTCTGTATAACATAGTTTTAGTTGTCAACTTCGTCGATAATTACACCTAGTAATGTAAGAAAAGTCTGATGTTGAATTGAAACGCGAGCCCATGCTAGTTGACTAGGGCACTGTTTCATACTGTTATTTTTACTTGTAGATTTACTATCGGATTAAAGAAGTCGGCGTCGACTATCAGAAGTTCAGCATGGATCGCAACACTGGCGTCATTCGCACGACTGCATCCTTTGATCGAGAAGCGAAAAATGAGTACTACATAACAGTGGTGGCAGAGGACGGAGCACCATCAGACCGGCCAAACCACTATCCTCCAGGCACACCTAATCAGGGTCAGTTTGCTGCAAAATTTTTAGTCGTTTTACGGTACCAGCTGTAAGAATTGCTAGTTCCTTGACTATGCAGTGTTTCAAAATGACCAAACCACGATGCACAAGAGCCGACACAGACTTGTTAGTGATGGTCTGGCTGCAGGTGAGGCCGAGGTGCAGATCCGCGTCACAGACATGAACGACAACGTGCCGTACTTCAAGGACCGCATCTACACGGCTCGCGTGCCGGAGAACACCGACGCTGGTACAGTGGTGATCACCGTGACAGCCGAGGACAAAGACGAAGGCAAGTTTATGGCTGTGCTTTTCATTGCCAAATATGTCCTGGCCGATTAACTCGGTTCTGCTTACATCAGCAGTGTTTTCAGTTTATACAACAAGCAAGGGTTGTGTGTTTTACTGATGCTGATGCTGCTGTTAGAATATTTTCCGTTGTTTTGTTGCAGAAAATCGTCTGACGTATTCCATCACAAGTGGCAATGTTGGAAATGCATTTGAGGTTGCTCCTGATGTTGGTGAAATTAAAGTTCGTGGACACTTGGACTATGAAAATGGACCACGGGTATGCTGTGCTGCACAAAGTTTGATGCACTGATGTGTACTGCGATACCTAATTGTAACCTATGCTGTATTATTTGTAGATAGATTTATTGCAGTTTATATTTTAATGAATATACTAATAAAAAGAATTAACAAATATTTTACTGTTGTACTGACTTCACTGTCAACTTCTGTGCTCATGCTCTGTTATGATATGCTGTAGCAGTTATTGTTGTCATAAAGCAAGAAGTTATGCTTGAAATATTCCCCCTTCTGTCCACTTACACATTTTTTTCTTATTTATTCCCCTCTCTTCCATCCTTTATCTCCCTTGGTATTGTTTTGTAGTGATGCAGTGATGCGATGTTTACCTTTGATGGCTCCTTTGTAAGTAAGTAAATAATTTTGAATGCTGGAATTTCCTTCAGGCTGTGTAGGTGAGAGTTCGTAAATAACTCATAGCCGCCCAAACAGATTATTTAAGTCATCTGCACAACAGTGATGTTGGTTTTGCAGGAATACCGACTGATGTATCGTGTGTTTGATGACAAGTTTGCCAACACGACGACGGTAATAATTCAGGTTCTCGATGTAAACGACAACGCGCCACGGTTCGACAACGCCATATACAACGTAACCGATGTACAGGAGGAAGAGGAGGGAATCTCGAAAAACAACCACAAATACCTCTTGACTGTACGTTTGTAACGTTCATATTTTTAGTTGAATAAATCTAACTTTACTCGACAGGAAGTCACGGATGCAGGTGTTAAGCACCTCTTAGTCTGCATTAGTGTGATCTAACTGGTGTATAGAAGGAAAAGACTGATGGGGTATTGTCATCAGGGAGTATGATATAGAGGCAGCTGTGGTCTTTTCTTTGACAGTCTGGTGATGGATGAAAGAAGACTGATTGATTGATTGACTGAGTTAAGGTTTTATATTTCGGTCAACACAACATATTTCATTTTGGAGTCGCTCTTTCAAGCCATTGTATTAATCAGTTTTTTTTCATCCACCACCAGACTGCCTTTGTGTGAATCCCCATGATTGAGTTATGCATCAGTTTTTTTTTCCTTATCAGTTTATTTGTCATTAGGTTTTCCCGGTGATTGGTAGTACATCTAAACTGTCGGCATGTAGGTGCGAGCGACTGATCCTGACATAGATCGCAATTCTCACATCCGCTACAGCTTGACCGGGCAGTTTGCCGACGACGGAACATTTATCATCAACGAGCATACGGGAGAGATCAGCCTGACCCGGTCACTTGACCGCGACCAGTCACGAGGCCGACCGGTGTGGAACTTCAACGTTCTCGCCCACGATGAGCCGGATGCATTCCAGCCGTCTCTGACCGGTTATGCTGAGGTCAGAGTTCGGCCGAAGGACATCAACGACAATGCGCCGGTCTTTGATCGTAATCGTCTGGTCGGGCACATTCCGGAGCATTCGCGAGCTGGTCAGTTACACTGGCTGATATGTTGAGATTGACTTTCTAACTTATTTGCTGTTTAGAGTTCACCCTTTAACTTGATGTTAGATAGATTTTTTGACATGGCTTAATTTAATTTAAAATTTAGTGGACAGCTTGTTGTTACTGTAATACTCAAGGTTATGGCAGAATTATGAAGTAGTATTGAATATCTGTATGTCAGAATGTCAATTATTGTTTCCTTCCCTATTGCCTGGTTCAGTGAAAAGATGCATTCCATATTATTGGTATGCTATGCAGTGAAACATAGTGTTATTTTTTTTACTCACGTGTGCTACGTAGCTCATCAGTCTTACGAATTATATGGGATTCGGCTTCAGTACAGTGCTGATATTTTGGCCATGCTAAACAGTGATATGTACTACATCATTCTGATTAACTAAAAAGATCACTGTTCCAGCAGTTTGAATCTGCCAATCTGTGTGATCTGAGTTCCGCTTTGAAACTGTGAAATTCCCTTTTAGGAATTTCTGATGGTTGAGAACCCCTCTGATAGTGTATGCTGTCAGTTTTCTTACTAATTTATTCATATTACATCGTTGCTGTCTGGCAGGTATGACAGTGCTGACGGTAATAGCAACGGACCCAGATAATGGCAACAATGGATCGGTTACTTACTTCCTGAAGCAGTGCCCAATGAAAGGTGGCCAGCCGCTGTTTGCCATTGATCGTCACATGGGCCTCATTACCACGACGCAGACAAATGCTCTCGACCGCGAGACTCGGTCAGAATACACCGTCCTGGTGCAGGCCAAGGACCGCGGATCACCACCAATGATGTGTATGTATTCGGTATTCTGTAGGCAGAATTTTATTAGTCTTATACTCGTTTGATTATTGGAACTGTCTACCTACAGAATGCTCTAAGATTGAAATGCATAAAATAGAACTTGTCCGCTCTGCTTTGATGTTGTCACAGGTCATCTTTCACAAGTCATTCTAATTATTTGCATGGTTTGCTTTGTGGATTAATTTATTATTAATGTTGGCTTCTGGCATTGATGAAGCAGCGTATAGGGAGCAATGCCCTTTCCCTCAACACAGTGGTGGATAAGTATAAGCACCAACCCTAACTAGTGGCCAGACCTGTTTGTATAAATCAGTCAATCAGTCAACATGAATTAGTTTAGTTGGCGCCATATTTCACAGAAGAGTGAATAGGAGGCGCCAATGTTTCATTCTTAGCACCATCCATTTGCACCTGATCCTGCACTGCCTACTTTTGTATACACGTACTAACTTTGTTTTTGTTTGTTACAATGGGCGGCCAGCTCAGGTTGGCTACATGCCTTTCTGGCAACCATCCACCTTTATTAGCATTCATATTGTATGCTGTTCTGTCGTTCCGATTGGATTGTGAATAATAAACCTTCTGTGTCTCTCATCCTGTCTTCATTCACAACCAGTCTGTTTGCAGCAGTGGCATTGCTCTCTTTATGCCAGTGTTTCAATTAAATGTATCATCATATTGTCTGTCACATGTAGCCAGTGCAACGGTAACGATAATGATTGACGACATCAACGACCACTCTCCGCGGTTCGTCCAGTCGCTGTATTCGGCAACAATGTCGGAGAGTCTGACGCGAGGTGCATCAGTCATATCAGTGTCGGCGACGGATCGAGACATCGGTTCGAATGCAAAGTTGATGTACTCGTTGCGTGAACAGGACCGCGAGCATTTCTACATCAGAAGCATCGAAGCAACCAACACCGGTGTTCTCAAAGTGTTCAAGGTAATTGCTGTCGGCTTTGTTTCTTGTACAGTGTATCGAATGTTAATGCCATTATCACGCTTCTTTGTGCATGCACACGTTGAGTGTGGTCTTTATTTATAGCTTTGAAACTGCTGATTTGGTGAGAAAAAGAACATGAGGACCATGAAAATCATTTACTATTAGTGGTTTTATTCAGTTTAGGTGAAGGAAGAGACATGACAAGAACTAGCTAATTGAGATTCACCTGAAAAACACCATCAAAACACGGTCATGTGATAACGGCGCTGATGGATGTTTAGTACAAAGATATAATGATGATTGTCAGTTAGAAGGTGGTAGTGCAGGTCAACGCAAGTCTCAGAAGATGCATGTGTACTTAATGAGCATTTTGCACATTTATGTTATGCAAATACATGTATTATATGAAATGTGGTAAAAACACGTAGTCGTCTTATCCTGCCAAAAAATGATTATTTCACAGGTTGACCGTGTAGAGCAAAAAATGTGCAAGTTTGGAGGTGTGATGCTACGAGATTGTGGTGCTCGAATTGATTAGTTTTTTGAAGGAATTAAGAAAATTGCAAAGCAAAGATGACATTATGCATTGTGAAGATTGCTTAAACAATGAGTACTGTATTTGTTTGGTCATTATGTGCTTTGCTGTTGTCTCTCAGAATTTTTTGCTGTTGCTGTATATCTGCATTTGTGGAATGGAGACAATGTATGGTAACACTGATGAGAACTTTAGCATTTTCCCTTATCCATATATACTAGTTACCGTCGGCCAGGGCATGTGAGCTGTAGAGCAACAACATTGTCTGGTTCTGGATTCCTGGCTAAAGCAGGTTGATCCATATATTTGCCACAGAATGGCTGTGTATTTGTGCTGCATTTCTGCGTTGTAGCCGATCGACTTTGACTCACTGTTACATCCGTTCTTCAACGTGACCGTCTACGTTCAAGATACCGACCCGAGTCACGTGGATACGGCACACGTCGAGGTGCGAGTGACGGACTACAACGACAATGCACCAGTCTTCACACCAAACAGCAAGACAGTCACCATCTACGAAAATGTCACCGTTGGAACGACGCTGCATCGGTTCACTGCTAGCGATCGTGATACTGGACTCAACAAAGTTTTTACGTAAGTTCTCATAGGCATCGGAACCTATCTCTGTTTGATGGCGCAAGCCGTCCCACTTTTTGGCAATAAATCATAAAACATTACACAGAAGTAGGCATTTTTAATATAGTGTTGTCTGCAAAATATGTCAGACTTGCCTTGCTTTTGAGTGTTTGCGACCAAAAAAGTTTTCAGCTTTAAGGGGCTTCATTGCAATGACCTCAACCAGAGGCAGTTTCCCTGGACTTTACTGGGGCTATGCCCCCTTACTACCATCCATTATATGCTGCACTCACTATAAGCTTAGCTATCCCACTATTTATTTCCGACATCTGTTTAAGTCCCTCTGTGCACAGATTCTGATTGTTTCTCAGGATTGGCTTTCCTGGTCTTCAGTCTTCATAGTTTCAATGGTTGACTGTGACATCATTGATCGTTCTCTGCCATCTCTCCCTGTCATTGCTCGGTGTCCATTCTGATGCCATTTTCCAGATGAAACTGGATCAGCTGGTTCCATTTCTTCATCTTGTTGTTGTGAAAGCGAACCTTCGGTAATAAATGTTGTGAGTTTTGCTGTGTTATTTCTGTCACCCAACCGACAGCGTCAGAACACCGAAGTGATCAAAAAGGATTGACCCCAACCGGTGCCCACACTGAAAAATATATGCATTGCAATGTGGGCTTGAGCTTTATTATTTCATTGATTTATGGATACAAATGTATACAGAACCGGTTCCATTGAAATAAAGAAAACTCACTGCAAAATATCCATGAATATACGGATATTTTTACAGTGCCCAGGCCTCATCTTTCTCATTCATCAACAGAGACTCTGATGCCAGTACCTTCTCTCTTTGTCATTGCTTTATTCAGTGGATTGTGGTGTTATCTGATGTCACAAAGTGATTATGAGTAGATATCTGTTGATGACATCTGCCACATGTTTTATAATTTTGTCTTATGTTCGACATTAACTTGAACAATGATATTTTGGTGTTCTTCCTGATTATATATCAAAGTATCAAGCATCAAACGACATTAGCATAAGTTTATGTTGCTAGTATGAAATGCACATTATTTTTGTTGTATAGATATGCAATTGACCGGTATACAGACCCTGATGGCCAGTTTGCCATTGATGGAAATGGTCTGGTAACAACTGCCAAGCATCTTGATAGAGAAGATAAACCAGGACATCGGATTCATATTCTTGCCATCGACAAAGGTCTGTTGGTTTTGACTGGCTATTTTTTTTTGTTGCTTCTACCACCACTGCCTCCATTTAACAGCCATTTTTTTAGTTGAACCTCACTTTACTTTCCCTACTTGTTTTGAAAGAGAATTTTTGGGGAATAAGTGGATTAGATTTTTAAGAGTTCAATGCCTTTCCTGTTATGCAACCGTGTTGTATATTAACAATTTTCTGGATGGCCCATATTTCTGACCAACTGCCACTCACATGCATCATCCGTACCCCATGTGTGAAGTTTTTTTGGCCAAATTGCACGTGCTGGTCCATCGATGAACCACAGTCAAGCCATTAGGGCCAGTGTTGTCCCTTTGTGAAGAGAACTACTGATTAGGTCGACTGCATCACACCTGGCTCCGGACCGTGGAATCTGATCTTGCACTGCTCAACATTTGTCTCGCAGCTGCTATCATCGAGCACAGAATTAACAAGCATGGAGCGTGCTCATAGGAAT
>Ga0209782_1001606_pt1 | contig 11954 bp, 8 predicted proteins | sample WorMetmaBAHAMAS1_FD_187390 | JGI IMG/M metagenome (GOLD analysis project Ga0209782, IMG submission 187390) | Marine gutless worms symbiont microbial communities from Max Planck institute for Marine Microbiology, Germany - Inanidrilus... | ecosystem: Host-associated > Annelida > Digestive system >... | reverse complement strand
GATACAATACCGGAGTGTGACAGACAGACACACAGACACACAGACACACGACGACGGCATATACCGCGCTTAGCATAGCCTCGCGCGGTAAAAACTGTGCAAAAGCCATCATTTTTATATGCGAGTGTGCAACGTGTGCAGTTGCACGCTGTAACTTTATCGCAGGTGTTGCATATACACTATAAAAATATCCGTATATCCACGGATATTTTGTGGCTAGTTTTCCATATTTTAACGGAACCGGGTTCGTATACGTTTGCATCCGTAAACTGACGGAATAATAAAGCGCGGGCCCACGTTGCAACGTGGGCCCGCGCTTCATTATTCCGTCGATTTACGCGTGACAAGCGTATACGAAACCAGTTCCGTCAAAATGCGAAAAACTCGCCACAGAGTATCGGTGGATATACGGATAAATATTTTTACAGTGTACCTGAGCTCGATGCGTCCACGCTGCAGCGCCAATGAAAAGAAGTCCGACTGGGCGTCCGGTTGTCCGGCGCTGAACAGCACAAGTCCGTCGAGCACGTCGGGACGCATCTCCATGATGACGTGAAACTCGCGGTGCGCGCCGCGCAGCACCGGAAATGCGATGTACCCGGTGCCGGAGAACTTGGGATACTTGGCTGCCAGGTCTGCACACAATACCAGTAACTCAGCGTTAACATATCCCTATAATAATATTCACTGAACTGTGCAGCAGCGTTCTAAGAAAATCGTTTTTGAGGGGGTTCTTTCCTTATGTTTCTGGTTCCCTGTGGTAGATTAGCTGACTACGTATCCGTCGGCTTTTCATTCTGCCTATCACAAGCTCTAACCAAAGTCCTTTTACAAGTTGAGAAAGACTGAATAGATCGAGCGAGCAGGTTGTTGGCACAGAAGCTAGTCTCCGTTTATTCTTTTTCTTCCGTTTATTAATACAGTTGACAAAACGCAACTGAACACGCAGAACGGGAATAGTGTAGTGTAGTGTTAGTGTCTACACTGTACTTGACAGAAATTATGGTATCTTCAAAAATACTCGTATATACTATTTCTGGAACGTTGTCCCAAACTCTGAACTTAGCCGATTTTTAAGCCTTTTCGTGCCGTCGCAGGTGTTTTCTTAATATCAATTGGTTCGAGCGACGAGCTTCGCCAGTTTATCCCACTGAGCATCCAGTTTTGTTTATAACAATGTGGGCGTCGCGCGGTTCGTCTGCGACAGCCGAGAGTTGCTATTTCTTTCAAAGGTAAAAAGATAAAGAAAGCGTATAGCAGTTTGTGCTACAAGCACCGCACCGCTACGTGAGCCTGTATGCCATTTGGGATCACACCGAGTTACCTGCCACCCAGCAGAGTCAGCACTCCCGCCCTTACCCCGGCCGTGACCGGCCGGTACTCGATTTATCCATCAATTAAAGATGAAAGGCTGAGTAGACCTGAGCCGACGCAGGCAAACGACTTGCCCAGAGTCGTTACAAAAGTGCTGGCTATACCAGGTGTCAGCTGGTAAAGCCAGCCTTCTGCCCCTCTATAGGCACAGTAGGTGTGAACAACTAGCCCACATCTGCTACGTACTGACCGACTTCAGCGGGATTCGAACCGGTGTCTCTCAAACACGAGTCAAACTCGCTATAGCTCGCATTCCACGACGCCGACACCGACACCGAATCCGACACTCGTCCGACACGCCTACATCTTTACGTCGGACACGCTTGATTTACTGAAGTTACTCCTTTGGCAAGCTGAACGACACGCCGACATTCTCGCGACGATCATCGCGAGGATGTCGGCGAGGATGTCGGTGTCGGTGTCAGTTTCGGCTTCGTGGAATGCGAGCTTATCCACTCGGCCACCAACGCCATGGAACCTTAGTTGAGGTATCGAAAGATGGTGACAGTGGGTAGGTAATGTAACGATTGAGATGATTGAGTGAAGGTTTTAACTTTACGTCCGAAAATGGGTCGTTTCGGAGACGTTCTTCTCTGCCAGTCTCTTGGCTTGTGCTGAAGAAACAAAAACTAACAGAATAAAACCAGGGAATACAAACATAACCGACGCATTAATTCAAAAACTGCTCACCAGTGTGTGCGTATCATTGTACAAACTATCTTAGCCTACAGAGAATCGTCATAACTCAGATGCTGTCAGCTGCAGGCCCGGCAACGGGAACGTGGAAGAGTAAACTGGCCTTGTTCACAGTAGAGTCCGGTGGTGCCGAGACGACAGCGACATCTGGCGTGACCGGTGCGCTCGTCGACAACACAGCGCGCCGAGTCGCGGCACCGCAGCTCGTCACACGACGTCGCCATCTTCAGCTCCTCGTCGTCGACGTCGTAGTCCCACGCGTCGTTGAACGACGACTGCTTCACGTGCCTTCCGGTCCGCCGCCGCGGCCGCCGCCCTGCCGGCTGTGTCCCGGTCCGCCGTCTCCCGTGACGGCGACTCCTCCGACGCCGCCGCCGCCGCCGGTCGTCGTCGTCGCTTCTCCACCAGTCGACGTCGTCTTCGGCGGCGCTCGTCCGGCGCTCGTCACGGACGCGGCCGCGGTTGCTAGGCGACGGCGGCAGGTGCTCGTCGCGTCCTCGGTCGACCCATCGGTCATCATCTGGCGCGTCGTCGTCGCTGATTTCCCGCAGTGCAGCGTCGACGCGCGGCGGCTCTAACGAACTGACAGCGTCTTGAGCGACCGCCGCCGCCGCCGACGACGACGACGACGTCGCCGCGGTCCACGACGACTGCGACGGAATTGTCGCTGTTTATGGCATAAACGACAACGACAAAATACTGGACGTCGTACATTTCCATTGTGCACTGCAGTGCGCGGCATTAGCGGCGCTTCTGTCGGACATTGCCGGCAATTGAGATGTACATACACTGTGTCTCGGAAAAACAAGACAGTTGAGTTTTCAGCACAGCTTCGGTAAATGTCGACATATTTTCAAAATACTTACATTGTTAGATTCTCTAGCACCAAGTTTCCTTTAGCCGAAGTTAGGAGCAAAAATCAAGTGTAAAAACGTTGAAGTAAAAATAAAACTGCTTTGAAAAACTAGAAACGTTTGTACACTTTATATAGAAAGTTATTACCTGTATTATGTTCAACTCACATGCCTAATGCTTGACAAGATAGCTTCATTGGAAACAGCATTATGCGGTAATATTATCACAGTCTGATACAGCTTTCATAATGTACACTAACATTCAGAACGTTTCAAATTTAACTTACACGCTGAATGAAATTATTCAGTTGTTCAGTGGCATTCTATCAGACCATGATAGTATAGTCTTTGTGTTGTATAGCCATACTAAAACACGCTTAGCTATGACAATATGAACGTAAGTAAATAGTACGAAGAAAACTGAAAAAGATGCACTGGAGCCTTCAGCAAAATTTCATACGAAAGAAAAGCTCATATAATACGTCACCGTTTGTTTTTATCTGTGACATTTATGAAGTCTGACAGTTTCGATTTTTTGCCCCGATGCTACTGGCCGACATGCGCAGCGCAGTGGTCATCTGTTAGTGATAATTCATCAGCATGCATCAGTGTCTGCTCAAAGCGGCGACCGGCAGCGGACCGACAGACAGAGGAGCGGGCATTCGGTCAACGATGAATGACGACGACATTGATTTCTGACGTCCATTACGCGCTCTACAGACGGTCGTTATCGACAGCAGTGCGCACGCCGTCTTTGATAACTGCCGTCGTTCTGACCTCGACAGCGCCGGGAGGTCACCGGGGAGACCGGTCAAGATGCTCGTCGCTGGAAGAAGAGCGCGCGTGTGCCGCCGTCAAATACTGGAGCACCGAACAGTCAGTCGTCCGTAACGCACCTGACGATAGAAGCTGACCGTTACGGGTGGGGTCCACCGTTATGTTCTGTTGAAAGGTCGTGGTCGCCACGATTACAGAAAAAAACTACGAAATCTGCGCCCCTATGCTATGATACTGTCACGGTGGCTGAGCGACGAATGCACACTGGTTTTCAAGATCAAACGGTTTAGTTTTACCATCGAAAAACATGGCGAAAATTCTCGATGAAACGCGAACGGTGTCTTGAAACTTTGTTCACTGTGCCGCGTTTTACAGCGTGTTAAATAAAAAATGCTAAAGTTACTAACGATTGAGAGTGAAAGCCAGTATGATTTAATTTTTTATTTAACACGTCATTTTGGAGACGAGTCTCATTATCAGTCAAAATGATAATGACGTTCACGGTTTTTAAAAAGTAAAATATTTGGAAACGGATACAATGAACAGTTAAGATCTCATATTACTAGATCTCAACAGGGAAAGCTGCAGAACGCCAGACTCAATTCCGCAATTTACCAAACAGAACTGAGACGTACAGAGATGAAGACAACGACACAGCAATGAGATTGATACGTGCGATTCGCGAGAGAATAGTCAGCGTCGGTGTCGATGTCAACCAATCTACTCACGTAAGCAGGCGAATCCGTTGGACTGCAGCTGAAACCCGGCCTCGCATCCGCACACGAATCCGCCGTCGATTAGATCAATGCAAATCTGATGGCAAGGACTGAGCGAACTGCAGTGTCCTACAACAACACAAAGTGATCGGACAGCCGATATTATTAAGCCCACTGATCCATGACGAAGCTTTACGCAGGTCCTTAGTCCGCTCTAAATTTCGTCCAGTGCCGATACAAGAGCTTAGCAACTGTTCGGATGGCCAACCGCGTCGCAGCGACAAACGGGAACTTTCTCAGTCCAGTACCCCGCCTCACTTCCGCGGGGGTGTCTATCTTTTCATGGGCGGATCCATCACCACATTTAATACAACGAGGGTGTCTTCTGTATTAACTGTCACACTAGAATCAAACTCGATCCGTTTATGCGCTTCGTCACAATACACTGACGTCACCAGGAGACACGCACACGCAACCAGCATGATAAAACTAACCGTCAACACGGTACAATAAATAAAGTTACCCCGGCAATCAAATATCGGGGAATCCTGGCAAAAAAATCCCTACAAAACATGTACAGCACAAGCTCAAACTCCACTACTTGGATTTGTTGTAGATTTGTTGTACAACTTTTGTAACAGTAAATCCACAACATATCGAAATAAAGGAGTTTGAGCCTAATACGATTAGTTAAAACTCCTAATTGGCTGTTTGTCGAGTTCTGTATGCTGGAGTGGTCGGCGCCACCTCGAGAGAGGACATTCTGGTTTCGCATTTATCACAAACTTGGACGGATAGACAGCGCGATTAAGCTGGCATTCCACGGAGCAATTTCCTCGTAGCATCCTCGTGACATCCTCGCGAGGATGTCGCTGACATGTCACGAGGAAATCCGGCGTGTCGGACGTGTCGGACGAGAATGCTACGTGGAATTTAGAGAACGACACGACACACAGAAAAACGGCAGCACTACACGGCAGCAGACCGCCGGTCGACAAATCAGGTAAGCGCGTGGAAAGCTGCACGGGGAAAGTCGCGCCCGACACGCCCGACACGCGCGACATCATCGTAGCATCCTCGCACGATGTCGCGCCGCGTGTCGGGCCTGTCGGCGAGGATGTCACGAGGATACCACGAGAAAACCCGTACCGTACCCGTACGTCTTATCTGCTCTCGTGGAATTCCAGCTTTGGCGGCGGAGAGCGAGACGGTTTGACATGCGGGCGGAGTGCAGCAATGCAGAGTGAGCGAGTCAAATGAGCGTGTACGTATGTTTGCACGATAGAACCAGTGACGACGAGCGTTCGTCGGTCGGTCGGTCGGTCGGCTTGTCGGCGATGACGCGACGCAAATTGAACGTCGACCAAGCGCAACGACCGCCACACATCGCGTGACGTCATATGTCACGTGACACCGCGCTCTCCCGCAGCCAAACTGCTGCCGCTGCTGCTGCTGCTGCTGCTGCTGACGACGACGACGACGACGATGATGGTGATGCGTGCGTAATCACGATATGATTGTTGTATCGTCGACTCCTCGATCTTCGGACGCAGGCACAAATGTGATTTTTAGCCCGGCGCGACGCCATGTTAGCGCAGTTGCGCAGTTACGATGGCTGCCCGCAGGGAAAGAGGCTTATGTTTTTGGACAGTACTTTTATCTCTAGACAATGTATCTCTGCCATCATTCAACGGATTGCCACGAAATCTGCACAAATATTTTATGTGAGGCCAAGCCTTAAAAGCATTTTTGGGCCCATTCCATGGGGCCATAGCGGTCCCCTCTGTCACGCGTTGTCGTTGTCGTTGTCGTCGTGGACATCGATGCGCAGGCGGCGCGCGAGAGTACCGGTAGCAACACCTGGTGAGTGGGCGTGAGGCGGCTCGCAGTCGCGAATGGGCCCAACATTTTTCAAATGCTTCTTGTTTGTAATTTTGCTACCCACATTTGGCGAGAAAAACTCTCATCTTCTCCACTCCGTTATCAAAATCCTGTCACGACGACGGGTATCTTTTTCATGTTAAAGTGCACCAGGATTTGAAACTATAAATAAATAGCAGCAGTGCGACAAACATCGCGACGGGCAGTTATCGTCGCAATACAATCGAATAATAATTGCCATCCCTCTAGTTAGCTATCGATTTCTTGCATTTCAGGGGCTTTCATCGGCCTATGAACCGCATATCCTGCACTCTCTTATTAGGAAAATCGTGTATCTGCAAAATAAGAGTACCATGGGACTTTTATCCAAACTTAGAAAAATTTCGCCAGGTCGCGTCCATCTTTGCCGAGTGACATAAACAAGCAACATTGACGGCCTGATGTTGACAACACTAGACAACGGGCAACAGTCGACGATCATTGACTTGTTTGTTGCACTCGGCGTCCAGCTTTGTATACAACGCGATAAATTGGACGTCTAGTTTAGACTGGGTTTAATTCACTTCAGTTATGCCGTGGTTTCATGTGCAATTCTTGCAGGGTGCTAAAATTACAATATTGAAGCCAGGGCCCACATTGCAGTGTGGACCTACGCTTCATTATTCCATCGATTTACGGATACAACCATGTACGGAACCGGTTCCGTTAAAATATGAAAAACGCGCCATAAAATATCCATTGATATACGGATATGTTTACAGTGTGTGACCAACACATGAACCACAGACAGAGCATGCTACGTCAAGACACATATCTGTAGCATGGTTCACTATATGATGAACGCACGTGCAGTCAGCTCTCCAGTATCACTCAAACATTCTACTTCGTTGGACCTCTGGCAATCTATTCCCGAGCACAAAGCCATTTTGTCGGCCGATCGCCCCATAGATCAGCTGATATGACAGAAAAGCAAGAAAGAGGTGAGTAAATGGTGGCAACGGAGAAAGGAAAACGTGAAAGGGACGTGGTAATGGGGAATGGAAGAAGCGAAAATGGAGATGGCAGGAGAATCCGGTGCCTGAAAGGGGTAGGCTGGCCCGTCCAAGATGGTGAGTGCTGTAAAATAACTATTCGCGCATGGGAAATGTACTAAAATTGATACTTCATTTCCGGAGCCGTTGTACGAGTCACCTCTCGGTGAGTTAAGCCTAAATTCCACGGCAGCAGTTTCCTTGTAGCATCCTCGTAGCATCCTCGCGGAGACGCCCGACATCCTGGCGAGGATGCTACGAGGATTGCAGATTGCCACAAGTCATCAGTGGACATCTACTGAGGATGTCGCGCATGTCGGGCGTGTCGTGCAACTTCTGCGTTCAGCCTGCCACGCGCTTAGCTGGCCGGCGATCTGCTGCTGTTTATAGTGCCGCCCTTTCGTCCGTTTGTCGTGTCGTTCTCCAAATTCCACGAGCACGACACGCAGGACTTGTTGCGGACAAGTCACTAGCATCCAGGTAGCATTCTTATCCGACAAGTACAGATCTCCTTGTGACATGTTTAGCGACACCCTCGTGACATCTGCTACGAGGAAGCTACGAGGAAACTGACGCCGTGGAATTTCAGATTTACCAAGCGCATGCGTCGTATAGCGCAAGACGCAGTGTTAGACCCAATTTACACCGCCGATGTCGACGTGACGAAACTGTCGGGTTTCGTAGCGTTAGTTTCGTCGCGTCGCCGTCGGTGGTGTGAATTGGCCTTTAGGACTCAGCCAATGCAGTAAAATTTCGCATCCAGCCCCCTGCCAAATCCTTAAACAGTTTGGTGTCGATTCAAACATAGCGTGTACGCATAGTCAGATACCAAGATGGCGGTTTATCGTTGTCGTTTACTTACTTGCGCTCAAACTCCACTGATTCGATTTGTTGTAGATCGGTTGTACAATTTGTCGCAGTCGAACCAGTGGAGTTTGGGCATCAGAGAGCTAGCTGCTGCAGTTTCGCTAAAACGTTCTGTTGTGCTGCCATGTTCGTCGGCTCATCGAGGCGTTATAAACGGACGTCCTTTGAAGTGTCTTTGTCGAAAGCCGCCCTGCCTCTCTGTATTGTGCCGCCATCTTACGGCGTTGCTGTTGATCGAACTTGGTACCGCCGCCGTCACAATAGCGCCGACGTGTATCCACTGCTGTCGCGGTTTCGACGTGCCGGCCGCACCGCACCGCACGGCGGTCCGGATATTCGTAACGATTAGTGCGACAGATCTGTTCGCTGGCTCAATAGAATATCGACTGTGATGGAGGCCGCTGGCCGTTGAATTGCTGCTCGCGGATCAACCGCATAACTTGGTCCGACCGGCAGACTACAGTGCCTCAAAGATGAAGATCTATCGTCGCGTCGCCGACTATCGTGGCAGAAACTCCGAGACGCAAATTCACAGATCTACTGTTTAACGATAGGTAGTTGATTGAGTTATCAAAAATCAAAAGCAGTATTAACATTATACATCTTGAGTATTTACGCACGAGCCGATCAGTCTAATTATCGACCGCATAGCAGAGGCGATAATACGTTTGGTAGCGTCCGTGTGCGTGTGTGTCCGTGTCTGTGGGCACTCTCCTGTTTGAATCGTTTGAACTTTGACCTTGATTTCGGTATAAGGGTCAATCTTGACCTTGGCTAGCCTGGAATTGTAGGTCAAGGTCGTAGGTCAAAGTTAAAGGTCAAACAGTGATAATTGTTTACGCTCTCCCGTTTGAACCAGTGGTGCGGAGCAGGTCGATATTAGGACTCGGCTTGCCGAGTTCAGTCAGTGGTAATTGCGAATGACCATTACCAGTCCATTGGAATTGTCTGTTTGTCAGTAATCAGGGGGCGTTCAACGTGTCGCGCTTAAGCGGTCGATCAACTTTAATATTTGGCGGTCTGGTGCACAGTGTCTGCAGTGACGGTGCTATTCGGCAAACGACTTAGCCTACTATCTGCGCTTCACTGTGTTTAGAATTAAATGTAAACTACCGTTTCCGAAAGACTGCTGCTAGTATAAGGTCATTCGTTGTTCAGCCCAACTTCCACGAGAACAATTTCTCCGTAACTTTCCCGTAACTTCTTTCTCCGTAACTTGCCGCCAACTTGTCGCTAACTTCCCCGTAACATTTGCCACGCGAAAACTACTATGGGAAACTGCTTTCGTGGAATTTGGGCTTTACGCAGTTAACAATAAATGAGCTTGAAAAGTTATTCGGTTCGAATACTTCAGTAGATAGGCTTACTTTCGAGTTTCGTATAAGCAACGCTTTGTTTTAGTATTGACCCTACAGGGTTTTCCAGCAGCTAACATGACATGCATCGACAGAGGTCACCTTTAAATAGATGACATGTGAGCTACTAACGTACTATTAGCACTTCAAGACTGTTAAATATCGCACGTCTCAATCTAGTGTCAGCAACGCTACAAAGCTGCAGCACTTAAAGCAAGTCCTGAAGACACAGAAGATGTTGAATGTGGCATGACACTGTGTAACACTAATGAAACAGACGAACAGGATTAATTAAAGCGGCCGGTGGAGTATAGTACGTCGTCGTCGGTCCGTGGGCTGGGTCGTCGGTGGAGTTGCGTCGCGTCGGGCGGTGTGAATTGGCTATAAAATGTCGGATCGGTTGAGAGGCGATCGATTCTTTTCACACACTTAAACATCGCCATCGTCTCGACGGTACGGCGTTACAGCGAAGTCGATTCTAGCCAGCAGTTGGTCGAGACGTGGCGGGAGTCTGCACGCGCACTGTAAAAAAATAACCGTAGGCCATATCAACGTATGTATATTTTGTGTCGAGTATTCCATATTTTAACGCAACCGGTTCCGTATACGTTTGTAGGCCTATCCGTAAATTGGCGGAATGATGCAGCCCTGCAGGACCCACATTGTAATGTGATCAATAGTCAATCAATACTTTATTATTCAGTTGAACAAAACGTAACTGATTACAATGACCATATGTGAAAAAAGCAATAAAATTGAACAACTATAGAATGTCAGTAAAAGATTAAAACAGGGCTAATAAATGTTAGTAAATAACTGTTTGATTATAAAATTACGATGATGTGGGCCGGGGCTTCATGATTCCGGCGATTTACAGATACAAACGTATGCGGAACCGGTTCCTTAAAAACATTATTAAAGCTGATCGACCACTTACGTGCGATACGTCGAACGCCCCCTGATTACTGATAAACAGACAATTCCAATGGGCTGGTAATGGTCATTCTCAATTACCTTTGGCTGAACTCGGCAAGCCGAGTACTAATATCGACATGCTCCGCACCACTGGTTGAAACTGGAGAGCAATTTTTCACTGTTTGACCTTGACCTTTGACCTACGACCATGACCTACAATCCCAGGCTAGCCAAGGTCAAGGCCGACCCTCATGCCAAAAATCAAGGTCAAAGGTCAAACGGTTCAAACAGGAGAGCGCCCACCGACAAACGGACGGACACACACACGGACGCTACCAAACGTATTATCTCCCCTGCTACGCGGGATAGTGAAAACTCGCCACAAAGTATCCGTGGATATGCGTGTATATGTTTTACAGTGCAGTGTTGCACGTTGTCACGCACGTGGACATGACACGGCGTCTGCTCTGTACAGATAGCGTGCTCCTCGTGGGACGCTGTCGCGACGATGACCTTCACCGTTTATGTATATGAACTGTTGAGCTCCGCCCAGCTTGGTTTGCATTCGTCACTCGCAACCGGCCGAAATCACACTTAGCCAAGGAGGGAAGTAAGTATTGTAAAGGTAAAGCTTTTGCGCGAAAATAGAAGCAACACATTCACAACAGAAAGAACTAATAACAACAGGGCCTAGCAGTGGCTAGCATAGCGCGAGATGTTGTTGTTTGGATCACCCCTCTCCGCGACCACAATGCGTGGTAAATTTGGATCGGAATTTGAAACGTAAATTAGCTATAATGCGCCAATGCACTTCCGTCACAGACAGACGGACGGACAGACGGACGGACACTGACACCGTAGCATAAGCGCGAGATGTATATATTACTACAGGATACTTTTGTGAAGGAGGAGGAGGAGTAAGGACCATTCCAGCTATCTAGTTTCTTTAGTGAAAAATAACAACTAGAAATGCGTGGCAAAGCCTAGCGTATAGCCCGCTCGGCGCCGTAGTGTCGCCCCCTAGTGAATACTTATGAAAAACACTTACTTACTGATCACGTCAGTGCCTAACAGCCCCGCCAACTGGCGGTTGTAGCTGAACTATGTGGTAAAATTTTCGACGCTGGCCGTACAACTTCTTACGTCTTGAACTCCAGGGTCACTGAACCGAATCTCACCAAAATTTCACACAAGGTAGAGAACTGATGATCGATAAATACACTGAAACAGAATTCCAATATTCCAAAATTGTCTACAATGTAGAGAAATTCATTCTATATAAATTTTGAAATCGGAATTGCGATATTGCAATCCGTTTGGGATGGCAGTGCGACAAAGTAGATTGGTCCGCGAAAAACGCAGATTTTTCGACTTTAATTGGTTGCCATGGCAACATCTCTTTAGGTATCGGAAAAAGAGGTCCAGATCGATCATCTGCACTCAAAACGCTTTCATTTGGTGTAAAGATTGCGAAAATCGGTCTAGTGG
>Ga0209782_1001605_pt1 | contig 11954 bp, 13 predicted proteins | sample WorMetmaBAHAMAS1_FD_187390 | JGI IMG/M metagenome (GOLD analysis project Ga0209782, IMG submission 187390) | Marine gutless worms symbiont microbial communities from Max Planck institute for Marine Microbiology, Germany - Inanidrilus... | ecosystem: Host-associated > Annelida > Digestive system... | reverse complement strand
TAATTATAGTATACAACATATTGGTTCATATCTGTCTCTTAGCATCTTGCAGTAACAACATCTAGCAGTTTTTAGTGACGTCAATAAGGACCAAAATCACTTGGTCATGACAAGAACAAGGGTCTGAGTGCCAGTTATGACCACTACCGGGACCTGGCTATCAATGACAAGGATAAGAACTTAACTTGAAGCAACAAACTGAGAAAAAATTCATAGATACTTAAATGGAAAGTTTACATCTTAAAGGCTATATGAGACTAAGTATTTTGATAACTTGAAGCAGGTAATGACAAGCACTCAAAAGACTGCCAGTAAAGTCGGCATTCAGTCGGTTATTGTACGGTTTTTCAAGTCCAGCAAAGTACGCTGCATCAAAATTTTATGTCTTATGTTAATAATGAGAGTGGTTGCGACATTGATGATGCGAACATGCAATTGTATTTGGTATGAAATATGTATGTGCGCAGGCGAAGTGAAGCGTAATACTACAACAGAACTTGCACCAAGCAGTGTTGCTACAATGTCGACAGTGACACCAGTGAAGTCACTTGCTGTCCCAACTTCTTCCTTGTCACCTACGCGCGCTGAGACTCCTGGTATGTTATGTATCGTGTACTTGGTCATATTTTTCTATTATCATATCTCTGGCTATTGACTTGTTCTCCAGTAAGTCGATGCCTGTATAGTAGTACACGCTGTTGTTTAAGCCAATGGCCAAAGTATTGGCATTAGCCAGATTTCGACTGCTCATATCTGGGTAACTGCTCAGCCGATTTTGATGCAACTTGAAACTTAGAACTACCGCCCAAAGACCACCCACCATGCCAAATTGTATTTCAATCCAGCTACGTGAGTTGTCTGGGCAGATATCCAGTGTGCCACTGTTAGGTTTCTTTAGGGCTGTTTTTGGTCACCTACCAGGACCTAGCAGGGCTAGTTGTTTATTTTTGACGTCAGGCCAGTAAGCTTTCCATATATCAGTCATGTGACTACCATGTATACATACCAAACACCTATCAGACACACCCTATTAGCTGTTCAAAAAGGGGCCTTTTGTCTTTTTAGGTCTCTTTGTCATGCACACTTGTTGTTTTTGTGTTGTTTTGGGGAAAGAAATTTTGCACAATAAGTGAACTGTGTTCCTCCAGTTAATGGGTTTATGATCTGTGTCTGATCATTTTACATTAAGAAATGTTGTGTATGTATAAATTCATTGCAGTTGAAGCACTTGTTGTGTCGGCGGGCGACAGTCATGAAATTCAGTTGCCGACTGACTCTATTACACTGTATGCATTTGTACTGGACGATAACAGTGGTGGTATGTTTTTGCTTTCTCTCACTGTATTTTATTGGCCGTTGTGACTGCACCTTCTAGTTTTAGAACATACAGTTTAAACTGCATTTGTTTCTGCTAGTTGGATCATGTATGTTCTCGTCACTATTTTGGCTGTTGAATTAGCCATCGTTTATTGTCCGAGCCTGATCATTCCGTGTGTTTCATAGAATAAAAACAATTCAAGTGACCAGCTTGGAAATACTAGGTGCATAGCATGAACTGTATTGTCAGTATGAGTAGGTGTGCAAGCATGTATATAGATGCGTTGTTGGAAGTCTGTATATCCGGGTGCTGAACTGAGCTGGCGTGTAGGATGACTGTTGGTGTGAATGTGGTGTGTAGATAAGAACAGATACAAATACCAGTGGTCGTTAGATTCTCACCCTGACGGTGACGAGACGGGAGAGATGACTGACATCGATTCTGCATCACTGAAACTGTCAAAGGTAGCTGAGCGGTTCGTCGCCTTATAAAACCATCATTGTTGCTGTTTGTTGCATATCACGTTTGCTATTCCTGGACAGTGCTGTATATGTTACTTAGTGAATGCATTTTGAACTGCTGCTGCTATGGCTGTCGATCGGAATGCAGTCCATGATGGTGTGAGTTGTATGTGAATGATGCAGTTGAGAGTCGGTCTGTACACCTTCAAAGTGACTGTGACTGCGGAAAATAAATACGGAGAAGCATACGTCAATGTTACGGTCTTACCACGTAAGTAATGCCTTCGATTAGCTTTGGTGGGATTTTTTGGTTAATTTTAATGAAGTAACAGATTTTAAGAATTTGTAGTGTATGAACAGATTTTAGCACTAAAGAAATATTTTAAGAGTTACGTATGGTTATACAGTTTGCCAAATACTTTGAGATGATGTCCAGTTTCCGTTTTTGTCATCGTTAATATTGTTATTGTTATCAACTATTTGATAAGCTACAAGTTTGCTGGTCTTCATTATAACAAGTTCCTCTTCAAATTTTAAACCTGTCTGGAGATATTTTGAGATAGCAAGTTAATAGGAACAGAAAAACAAAAATCTACCTAAGTACATTACTTCCTTGGTTCATGAAGGTGACAGTCCATAGCGATTTGTGTCGTGTTGTAGCGTCTCGAGTGAACAGGCGTCCTGTGGCTGTTGCAAAGCCATCAACACAGGAGGTTAATCAACCAAATGATCTCGTCATAGATGGCTCTGGTATGTTGACAACTAACTAAGTTTTGATTTTATACTGTTAGTTTTAATGCTATAACAATCTTATAATGTTCAGCAAGCTGCTCTTGGTTTGTGACGAGTGATTTCAAGAAAAACTTGGTTTGTCGAGTCTAAAACCACTCGCACATGTAAAATGAAATAAAATAAATGCTCCCAAAACTTGCAAAAACTTTTGCAAACTTGCAGCATCTGCCCTGCAACAGCATGTTAATATTAAAACAATATGATAAAATGAGGTCAGAGCATTGTATGCTGAGTAGTTAGTAGACTAGATAAGTCACATCTGGTGGTGCAGCGATGACGTAATTGATGTCATGCATCATGCCACAATGCCTCAGTCTGGTGTACGTTATGAATATGCAGCTCCGTGTATCTCGGCGACATGATTGGCTGCAACAATATGCTAATACCATATGCCAGTGCAAAAATTTTGCAAAAACTTGTGCAGACTATTGCAAGTTTTTGCAGTATTTATTTTATTGCATTTTATTTTATGTGTGCAAGCGGCATTAAAGTCCAGGTATTAGTGAGACGTGGTTTAGTTAGTGGGTAGTACAGCTGTGATGTTGATATGACAGGCACATGGCATTAATGTTTGTAGCAAGCACAGATGATGACAAGATCGTCAGCTACCTGTGGGAACCAGTGTCGGGCATGGCTGGCTCTCAGATCAACATTGACACCAGTGACCGTGAAAAACCAATGCTTGTATTGAAAGGTCTTGCACCTGGCAAATACAGATTCAAGTACGTACATAACAGTGATGATGATGATGGTGATATTCTGTAAATCTTATATTTGTTAGCAGTACTAAAATAAAGCAGTATTTGTATGGTACATTGTAAGTCTAGTACTAAACAGACTAAAGACTTCTGTTTTAGCACTGGATAGCATTGATAAATTTGAAACACAAATGTAACATGGTATCACATGATGGAGTGACATGCCCCCCAGCCAGGGCAAACCATGCAGCCACTTAGCAGTTGGGACAGACAGACGGATGAATGACTAACAGCATTGCTTTATGCCCCCTACCATAGGGCAGCTGTCGTAACTAACTGCTGTGTTGTGGCTATGCAAACAGGTTGACTGTTACTGATTCTGACGGTGCCCAGAACTATTCGTTTGCTGATGCAACTGTTCTTAAAGGTCGTATATACTTGCAGTCTAATAAGATGTATGTTACTTACTGTATTTTTTTAGCTGTTGGTAATGTTAACAACTGTGGGATATCTAACGGTAGTGACTGAATTACGTGTGCATTATAAATTTGTAACATTGGAGAATTTTTACTTTTTGATTTGTGAAAACTGGACGTTAGACATTACAGAATATTTGTGTGTAGAATTAATTTGGTGGCCAAAATATGTTTTAGCTACTGATTATCCTCCGACAGCAGATGCTGGATCAAACGTGATAATAAGCTTGCCGCAGAAGTCGGTGACACTCTACGGAAATTCCAGTACGGATGACAAGAAAATTGTCAGCTACGAGTGGACTCGGACGTCTGACGATAAACTGGCTGTTGATATGGTGGTAAGTGGGACCCGATTCTTATAGTTTCTACCACTTTATGTTCATCTCACCAATATCTTGTGGGCTGCTGTGAACAGTGTCTATTATTTCGTCTTTTTGCACTGAATTTGGTTCTGCTGTTGTCAATAAATGGTGAAAAATTAACTTTCTTCACATTTTATGTTTGTTGTACGTTGATCCTCTTATATGTAATTAATCAGATGGCATGCGTGTGAACTCCTGTCGTCACATACATGCACATCATTTTTCTGGTAACATAAGCTGAATGTATTAACAGTTATTACAATGATATAGCAGTCATCTCTGTGACGTGCTGGGATGTGTTCATGTGTTATTGTAATGTTACTACTGTATGTTTATTCAGGGTGTTCGGATGCCGTTCCTTCGGCTGGACAATCTCGTCGTTGGCGACTACACATTCAGACTGAAAGTGATGGATGCAGCGGGGCAGGAATCCACGGCAGATGTCCGTGTCTTTGTCAAGCCAGGTCTCCCATCACATGATTTCGATCATCATTGTTAAAAAAAACTATAATGTTTGTCATGGTCAGATTCTGGTTTTAGTACAGTGAAATAACAGTACACGACCACTGTCACTATCCAGCTAGCAGTGACCTAAATTACCTGCAATCCGAATGCCTTTTATAGACCCTCTTGCCGGCCATGTGATGCTCTTCTGAGCTTTCTCATCATAATCAACACAGTCTCGCTAGTCTCTCCCCAACTTCTACCTGCCATTCACCTCTCACATGTGAGCCAGACCCGTCTCAACAAGTGTTTTTAAGGCACCCATGAATGACCGATTTCAAAAGGCCATGTTACACCATACACAAATTATATGCGACACTACAACATTATCGTGATAACATCGTCCCTCTCTCTGTGAGAAAGTGCCTTCTACAGCCCTTTTTCTGCAGTCCGTACAAATCATCTGGGCCAAAAGAATGTCTCGCTTTTAAGAAATGTCTAAAATGTCTGGATATCGTTTGTATCATAACATTGTTGTCCTGAATAAAAGGCTAATTAAATAGTTATTGCTGTACATTAGTTTGCTTCATTTATTAAATTAAAATGACGTAACAGTTCTTAAGCATGTCTGTTAAGGTGGATTATATATGCTTTTTCACACCTTTCGATTGATGGCAGTGCTTATTGCTTTGTGTTTGCTGCTGTTGTTATCTATTCATTGCTCATGTTTGTTTGTCGTTAGAACACAATGTGTCGCCAGTGGCCAGTGCCGGTGCTGACAAGACTGTATCGTTGCCAGTTGATACTATCACACTAGACGGCTCTAACAGCACTGATGACCAAAAGATCACCAGTTATCAATGGACGTGTCAAGCCTACAGGTTTTCTCTCGTTTTTTTGCATTGCTAGTAGTATGTCGCTGCCTGCTTTAAGTGATGTTGCCTTGCTGGTCATTGTTTGCTTGATGAATTTACCACCTTTTAATGGCTTTTTTTCCAGATGATCTTAGGTTAGCCAGTTTCCTCTGGTTTCCTCCCTCTAGAAAAAGGCAAGAATCTTTGGGTGCAAATGGCACCGTATTTTTCGTAGGCCGGGTGTTTTTCTCGTCAGTCAGCTGACAGTGTCAATGTACTGAGAGAAATACCACCGAGCACTGAAGAGTGAAGATCCAAACCAGAAGCCGGCGTTTATACTTTCTTTACCCGCCACACGACTTTTGATAGCATCAGTGAGTTATTCCCTTTCTGCCGGCTGTGTGATACCAGTACAATAGACCTTGCTGTCTGTGAGAAGTCTTCATATGCTGCAGTGCAATTATGGTTCTTTCCATTATCTAATGACAAATGAAGATCTACAACTGAATGGCATTGTTGACACATTTTAATCGAACTATCGGAGGTGGTAAATTAAACAGGATGTCTTGATTATGTTCATGTTTTGAGTCCGTGTTATGGTTGTCTTGTTGCAGCAGTGCCAGAGCTCCAACAATCGAGAATGCCGACCGAGCGATAGCAACAGCGTCAAAGTTGCATGTTGGTTCATACCATTTCAGGCTGGTTGTGAAGGATGGCGAGGGTTTATCTGGCGAGGATGAAGTCACAATAACAGTCAAAGAAGGTAGATGATGAGCGTTGTCGGAGGATATTCAGTAGCTAAAACATATTTTTGCCACCAAATTAATTCTACACAGAAATATTCTGTAATGTCTAACGTCCAGTTTTCACAAATCAAAAAGTAAAAATTCTCCAATGTTACAAATTTATCAGATATAAACCCATCGATACTGCGTGCAATAAATTTTGAGTTTTTACTGCAAATCCAGGATGGCTTAATTATTTTTGAAAGTATATTTAGTATCACAGCACATATATAGTGTGACTGTGGGTGGCTCTCTCCGTCAATGTGTGATTCTTCTCTATAGCTATTGCGTAAATAAACGTGTACTGGTGCAGAAAGTTTACGGACTGACTGTTTATATATTGATTCTGGAGAATTGTTTGAGATGCGGTGCTCAAGAATGACCTTGCATCCCAGCAGACAATGCTTGTTTCACCTGTATTGGTCATGGTATAAAACTGCACATCTAGCTTATGTTCTTCATACTTGCCAGACGACAGCACTGCTTCACCTTTGCTATCAGTTGGAGCAGGATTTTTTATCCTACGTAGATGTTTTTGTTACTTTGCCGCCATGAGGGGTGCAAAGTAATGTGAGCATGTCTGTGTGTCTGTCTGCCTGGCCCCAAGTGTGTCTGTCCACTCATATATCTGAAAAATCACATGACTGAACTTCGCCAAATTTTCTCTGCATGCTGCCCGAGGCTTGGTTCTCCTCTGACGCTGTTGCGATACGCTGTGTACTGTCAGTTTTGTAGCTGACGTCATGTGCAGTGGTCGTAATTACCACGTCGATTGCATCCAGATTTTGCTTAATGAAAAAGGCCAGCAAGTACTCATCATGGGGTGAAATCTGCTACCTATGGTTGCCTTGTTTGTGAGTTGCATCACCGGTGTAATTGTCAACATTGCTGTGTGCTAGACGAAGATCAGCCGCCAGTTGCTGATGCTGGCGGTGAACAGGTCGTGATGCTTCCAGCGCCGCTAGTAACCATTAGTGGCAACAGGTCAACTGACGATCGTAAAATTGTCTCATATTCATGGACACGAGATCAAGCAAGTCCAGCCGCTGGAGTTAGTAACAGTTCATTGGTCTATGTTAGAAAACATTCTACAGCACAGTTACTTCATAATCTGCCTGCAGTTAGCATTGTGGCTGCATTCTGATGTTCTTTTGTGAAAACGAGTGAAGTTAACTTATCTGATATGACTGTCGTTGTTACAAAATCCGTTGATGAATGTAATAAAAAATGGATAAACATGACGACACGTGGGACAGAGGGAATGAATGACATGCAGTAGGATAAGTCAGTTTAGAGATGACGCGACTAAAGATGGTGCATCATCGTGTACTGGCAGGTTGTGGTTGGAGACACTGATCATAAGCCTGTTCTTCAGCTGACGGGTCTCGTGGCAGGACGTTATGTGTTTGTGCTGGAGGTGACCGACCAGTCTGGTCAGAAGAGCTCAAGCACCGCTTCTGTACTCGTTAAGTCTGGTCAGCCAACTTTTTCTGCCACCTTTTTGCCTTTCGTTTTTAATCTGTATACTTAAGAATACAAGAAGCATTTGAAAAATGTTGGGCCCATTCGCTACTGCGAGCCGTTTTACGTTGTCATTCACCAGGTGTCGCTACTGCCGCCACTGTCGCACGCCGCCTGCGCATCGATGTCCACGATGACGACGACAACGACAACGTGTGACAGAGGGGACCGCTATGGCCCCATGGAATGGGCCCAATAATTATAATGTTGGAGGCTGCTAGCCATTTTGCTAGATGGCCGTACTGCCACTGCCTAGCCCAATCACAGCCCTCATAGATATAGGGCCATTGCCCAACACATCCTCGCTAGACGATGGGCCTACAGACTGAGGCATATCAGCCCAGACATGCGGGGTATCATACTGTCTGCAGTCCACCAAGCTTACTGAAGTTATAATTATATTTTTAGCTCCATATACACACATGGTGAACCGCAACAGCCACATGTTGCAAGCACCGTAGGCAGTTCTATTTAATTTGATTGTTAGTTGTAATAATGGCAGTGTCATTATTGCTTTCATTTAACCTCTGGGAATTAGTGGAAGATGTTTTTTTAACGGTCCAGAGATTCTTCTTGTCACTCAAACTTTAGTGTAAGGCACTGAAGGAAACACTAACTCCAACCAGCAGCCTGGCGTCATCGTTTTTTATCCGCCACTAATGCTAATAGTAGTGATAACAGAAATGAGACGTGTGCGACTTGTTTTGCTGTCGACTCAGAACGGCACGAGATGGATTTGGTACGGATGCAGCTGTCGGCAAACATCCGTGTCTTCACTGAGAAAAACAAGGTACAGTTTGACAAAATCTGTCGTAGTTGTTGTGATGTTGTTTTCGGATTGTGGATGAACAGACTTCCCTGCTGGCCACAATCAAGTTGGGAAACCAGCACAGCGACTGCTGTGATGGTCGACCATAGCTGAAAAGCACATGAATTGGAAACTTAAGTTAGTAACAGCCAGCTGAAAATTAAACCCACTTATTACGATTGACTAAAAGTGTGCACACGACCGTCAACTAATATTACGAAGTATATTACGAAGTTCATTTGTTGCCGTTAGTTGTACGACTGATGCGTTGGTTGTGTGTGTCAGCTTGATCTGAAGAGACAGCTGTCGTTTCTGCTTCGCCGCAGCACTGACCCCGGCGACATGCATGTTATCATTCAGAGTGTTATGGAAGATGGCAGCACCGGCCAGTACGTCTTACCTTCACTGTTTCAACTCTTTCGATCAGACAGTATCGTCTCTTTGCTTTACGTCATGGCCCTATGTCATTGTTTTCATATAAGACCATCATAGTGTCTCACAAAAGGAAAAGATAAGCAATTACTGAGACGAAATAAAAATGGCTTTTGCCTATCAGATTAGTGACTGTTCGGTTTTTGTCAGTAAAATGTGGCTGTACTGAGTGCAGTACTGTAATGGTGCGTAATATATTTGTAAACTGAGCAGTTGTGACACCAGTTACAATCACAGTAAGTGTGATCTCACAGTCCATATCTTGAACTGGATGAATTATTTCTCCACCAAAAAAAAATGAATTGATTTTTTGTCTGATAGGAGTATTGATGTCGACCGAGGCATAGCTCCATTTTGTTTGCTAGTGGGTCCACAAGTTTTTGTGGGTTTTGGAGTCATAGGTCCCCCAGTATGATCAAGGGGCTCTGTAGAAAAACATTCATAAACCCAAATTGCGAGTAGACTTGGAACATTTCTGTAAGAAACATTTCAGTAAAAGATGATCACATCTTTCATGTCTTATGCCATTTTACGCACATACATATGCAGTTTATATTGTAGAGTGTTAAGTTCGGATGATGCATTCGTGCAGCAATGTGTAATTTCACATGTTTTTAAAAATTTGAAATATTAAGTAATTAACCATCACCAAACTCGCCATAAAAACAAACTTTAGAAAAAATCACAGTTAACTTACATGTGTTTAGAGTGCTCAGTTTATTGTCTGCCAGGACTCTGGTGACGTTCTATGTCGTCAACGTTGTTGATGGTAAGCAGCACATGCGGCAAGGCGTGGAAGTGGTGTCTACGCTTGCCAGAAAACTGCATTCGAGCAGCACCGATGTTTTTGATTTTCGTGTTGTCGAGCTTAACACTGTTGGTAAGTTGTCAGTACTGTTGCTCTGTTGCTTTTTATTTTTTAGACCCACAAGCACAAAGCCACTGATATAAAAAAAAATTTAAGAAATACTACTATGAACTGGCACTTACTTGTATTAATCCAGCTATTATGGCTGCAGTATGAAATATACCAGATTATTATTATTATTATTATTATAATAATCTAGCTGGTCATCTTTCACAAAACTGTCGTGCAACAATACGGTACTGAAACACTGCACGGCAACAGGAATTTTCTGGACATAAAAGAAGCCTTGCGAAGGTCACCAGACTCTGCCAATGTTTGCATAGTTTCATTGGCCTAGTTATTTTATTCTTTATCTTCTTTTTGTAATTTTAACTATGGACACTTTGTCTGAAATAAACTTGATGGATGGATGGATTGGAGTTCCAAGATCACTGAACAAGCGACATGCATCTTCATTCAGTGAGCCCAAGTGTTTCGACCACAACTGGACAGAAAATGTACTGAGATGCCACAGACTGGTGTACTTTGCTTTTTGTAAGTTGCGGCAGTTTCGGATGCAGCACATGCCTCGCGGATAGTGGAGTCAATATAGGAGAGATCTGTGGTACATGTAGCTCTTATGTCCCACGCATCAATGGGATTGTAGTCATCCCGTCAGGGCATTTACTGTCTTTGCGACACAGATTTATCAGGCTGTTTTTAATTATTGCATTTATATTTTATTGCTGTTTAGCACTGTTGTTTGTGTTGCCGGTTACTAATATATTAATAAACTAATGACATGAGCACTTAAGTTTCTTTGTTGTGGTACAGTGAATAGAGTTGGTCTTTTTGATTTGTTGACTTTCTGATGGTCAGTTGCCATTATGGATTGCAGTTCGTACTGTCCATATGGAAGTCTATGGAAATATTTCTGATGTGTTTTGCAGTATGTCAAAACAACTGTTCTGGGCATGGTCAGTGTGACCAGGCCACAAAACGCTGTGTATGCTCCGGATTTTGGATGGAAAACTTCTTTCTGTCAAACTTTGGCGAACGGCAGAGCAACTGTGGTAATTTGTTTATGGCATTTAACGAATAAAAACTAGAAAAGCTGGTGGCCATCCAGATAAATAATTTCATGGAGGTGATATCTGGCATGCTATGGCCGATGTAAATTTTGGCTGCCTATAGTTACCAATCCAATCCAGTGAGTTCTGACAGGTGCGGGTAGTCCTCTTTGCCAGCACAATGAATAATATAAAATCACATACTAATCGGTAGACCTCCAATTCCGGTAATATCGGCATGAAAATTGAAAAGAACATCTTGATTAGCACTGTCATTACTGAGCTTTGATGTAAGGCAGCATCCAGCATTCTTGTGGATAAGGTACACACACAGACACACGGTGGTCAGTCCATGCATACATCACCCACAGGTTGGTGGTTTGGTGTAGCGGTAGTGTTATTTGTCAGTATGTCTCCCAAACCAACTAGGTCTGTGCGGAGTTGCTGAATCAAGTACCAGCTTTAATTGGCTGGGGTAAAGGTGAGAATGGTAATGTCCACAGTCACGGCAGGAAAACTGACCATAGCTGAAAAGCACCTGAATTGGAAACTGTAAGTTAGTACCAACCAGCTGAAAATTGAACCCATTTACTGTGGTTGGCAAAAAGTGTACTAAACTGGTCGATGTGATCTCGATTGAGAGTTTCCAATTGCCACTAATATTATGAAGTATATTCTGAAGTAATTTGTGAATGATTATGGCAGGCGAAAATCTTGTTGTTGGAATGGTCAGCTGATTTTGGCAGTTGCTGAAGCGAAGATTCCTGGCGACTGTGTGTGGTTATTTAGCAGATACAGTAACATGTAGCTACAAAAGAGCAATAAGCCACTGAAACACTGACTGAGTGTGGTGATACTAGAATGCGTACATGAGAGAATAATCAGAAAGTAGGTTAATTATATGCAGTTTGGATTCAGGCGATGAAAAAGAACGACTGCGGTGGATACAAAAAGTTTTGTCTGTTTCATCAGGATGTACTGGAAAATAAAAGAGAAAATCAAGGTTGCAGCTGGCTGTTGAGGGTTCTCCTGGAATGTGGCATTTATATATGTATATATGTGTCGTTAATTTCACAGTATACATCG
>Ga0209782_1001604_pt1 | contig 11957 bp, 8 predicted proteins | sample WorMetmaBAHAMAS1_FD_187390 | JGI IMG/M metagenome (GOLD analysis project Ga0209782, IMG submission 187390) | Marine gutless worms symbiont microbial communities from Max Planck institute for Marine Microbiology, Germany - Inanidrilus... | ecosystem: Host-associated > Annelida > Digestive system >... | reverse complement strand
ATCCAGGGGGGGAGGGCAACGTGGACGCACTGGGCTGGGGCTCCCCCTAGGTACTAAGGAGAGATTATATTAAAGAATATAGGTTCAGATACACAGTGAATATAGATTCACATGACAAATCGGATACAACACTGATGTAATATGACGTCACTGTTGTTTGTTTATGTTGTTTTCAGGTCAATTTTGCACATTTTAATTATTCACTAGCAAGATGCTGTTTTTTGCAGCAGTTGCTGCTATAGATGTCCTTCTTAAATCATTTAGGTCCGGTTTTTCAACAGCAAATTAATCTCCCATTAATTTAATCCGGCATTAAATCGGCAGATGATGACGGACGATTTAATTGACGAACTGCCGGTGGAAAAATAACATCTGAGTAAATTGATCATCATCTGCCGATTTAATGGCGGATTAAATTAACGGGAGATTAATTTGCTGTGGAAAAACCGGACCTTACAATCATTAGCACTCATCGCCGACGTCACGTCGCAAGTGAAACAGGATTCACCGAATCCAAATCAAGATTCAGATTCGTTAATAGAATGCAGCTTTTTACTGAATACAGATTCGGATTCACTACGTATCCGAATCCGGATTCTTTAATCGAATATCCCATAAATAGGTCACATCAGAGACACTTTTCTTCTGATTGGTCGCAGCCACTGCGAACTAGGTAATGTACTGTAAAGCCATCCAGTTTGTTGCCGTGGCTACGATCAATCGAACCATTGCACAGCCCACGTAAAAACTGACAGTAAATCCAGTGACGACCCTCGTGACAAGCTGAAGACAGGTCTCAACCCAATAAGCCCGTTCCGACTGGTCACAGCCATGGCAAACTGGGTTACTTCACGGGTATTCAGTTCAGATAAGGTCAGGTAATGTGACATGACAATTGTGACTAAATAACAAATTCAAAGAACAAAATGTATCAAGGAGTTCACACTCACCCGGAGTTCAGGATTCTTAACAGTTGTAAAGTACTTTTCCAGCTGCAAAACACGTACGGTGAAATACACCACCAGCAAGTGAATGACAACAAATTAACAAATTAACAGAAAATATAGACTTTTTACTTCACACACCATGGTTTATGTCGTTTTTTCTGCAGCCCAGCTATTACTGTAAACCTTCACTTATAGCTCCATTTGCATTCAAACATTTTAGTTAAAACAATTTCAAAATTACCATATTCAAATTGTGCTGTAATTTCATCTAGTGATATTTCAAAAACCAGCTCTGCATGCCGATAGTCTGTCACAGAGAAATTTCAAACAGAAACTGAAAACGTCTCTTCAGGCAAATATGAATCCTGTCTGCACAACTGCGGCATTTTGGTGACGATCTCTGATACAACTGCCAAGATTAATTTAGCTGTAAAACACTCGTAAACTTCACGTACTTCAAGCATCGTGCATCACTGCTTCTTTAAGTTTCTTGTTGTGCCCGTCTACATTGTTATTATCTTGTTAAGTTCTTTCTACATGTTTTGCGAGCAGCAACACCGATGATTTACTACTGGTCCACATCGCCAGCACTGCAAGCAGCGCTAGATGTGGGTTACCTCACACGTAGCATGGTCTCTGTGTGTGCTCGTCACATCTGTAAGCCCCTTAAAAACGGCAGAACCGATCGAGATGGCATTCGACTGGCAGACTGAGAGGTCGAAGGAGCCATGTATTAGACGGAGCTACATATGGGCACGACCCGGTGAATATAATTTAACCATCAAAAACAGCTGTAATTCAGGCTGTCACTACAACTACTGAAGCTGCCTGCTATTATTAATATTATTATTATCACGATATTTGCTAACCATAGTCCGATCAATGGTGTGGAGGTAGTAATTAACCGGCTTGTCGGTCCACGACACTTTGCCACGCAATGGAGACAGCTTGCGAACGGTCATCATTGCACCAATGTCTGAACCACCACCACCGATGACAACAACAACATAATGATAGCGTAACTACATGCAGTGACAACGTAGCGTGCCGTTTGTTCGACTCACGACACACATAACCTACTACCCGCTCACTAACTCTGGTACGAGCAGAGTAAATGGGGATATTTCCTTCAGTAGCCTAGCGGTAAACAAAGGAAGAATATGACGCCACTGGCTGGGTCAGTGAGTTAGGTTTCTTCACTGCGATGACTCTGTTTGCTGTGCACGTCGGGAAGGATATTTGGCCCGTAAAAATCTAAGCCACTTATGCATAAATGTTTTCTTTGGAGGAAAAAAATCACGAATGCCAGGTCACCCAGCTTCATCTGGCAAACAACATTAGATCGGTAGTGGTGACTTAGATCTCGTTGCACCAATCCCACTTAACTTGACCCGTCAGTTAACTCACTGTCGTCTTTATCACAACAGCAGCTCATGAATGTACCACGGCAGCCGACAGCAGTGGCGGAGAATAAGTTGTTAACTGATGGTTAAAGTTAACTGGGCTTGGTGTAACTGGAGTTTCATCATTACTCGTTGCTGTTACCACTGTTTTATGTTAAACCTGACAACTTTTCAAAAGTTACTAAAAGTTATGATGGAGTTAATGGTAATTTGTTTGTAAGACTGTGAAAACAGTGCATGCATCCAAACTACCACTATGCTCAAAATGCCACTAAATTCTCTACAGTAATAAAATTTGAACCTAACACACTGGTACAGTAGCAGCTGACTGTAATAACAATACATAACACAAACCTCCTAGGTTCCTGCCAGTAATGTGGAAATTAAGCGGACAAAATGCCTTTGACGACACAATCTTTGCACCTTCCTTCATGTTTGCAAATTTCTGCTTTAACTACACAAAAATGTTCATTGCAATTAAAATTTTGTAACTGCTAACCATATTATATTAAACAATAAGAACACAATCAGGTCGGATTGACTGATTAGGGTTTATCACTCTGGTTGATATAAAAGCAGCTCGTTTCAGAAATTTTCTTCCATTATGTCGGAACTGAAATGAAAAAATAAACCTGACAAGACACCACTTAGCAGCAACGTGTGGGTGCATCAACAAAGACACTCTACATCGGACCCGGTAAGTACTGGTATGGGAACGTCTTTGGGCAGGCAAACCACCTCCGTGTGTAACCAGTCATCCAGGCCAACTCAGCCTACTATCCTCCGTGAGATGGGAAATGAGTACCGGGCACGAATGCGGTGATGATCTATGGCTGGGGAGTAATGGTGCATTCACACACATGCTGCACTGGGATGGGATGGAATGGGCTGTGCTGCATGTTGCAATGCTGTGTTTTTCACGTACATGAATATTCATATGTATAAAAATGGCGTACGATTAGGATGACAACGCGCAGATGTTATCGACGACATAACGCGAGCTCATGCATATTAATTTATACTGGTCACTGACTGGCTCTAGCTTGCTAGTAATGGCACGCTGGTAAAAACTAAAGAAGCATTTTTACCAGTGCCACGCAGCATAGCGAGCACAACTTATGTGTGAACGCCTCCATGGAAATACACCAAGTTGCCATCCCAGCGTGCGTGTGAATGCACCATAAAAGTCAGTGTGGACTGAACATGTCAGAGTGACGAGTGAAACTGTGTGATTGCTTGCTCATTAACACGTGGCACTGCCTTATAATAATATAATAATAATAATACAACATTTGTATAGCGCCATAGTGTACTACGCGGGATGCAGAGGCGCTTACAGATAAGCAGCTCATAACAAAGCAGTTTACTTTACTTGACAACGGAACAGACAAACAACAGCAAACCTCAAGATACCATGACTCAGAATAAGCATGAAAAATCCGAACCCCAGTCTGCTCACTAAGGGAATATTCGATTAGACGAATCTGGATTCGGATTTCGTGAATGTATTAGAGATGCACGCATGTAAACATGTACACAATAAGCTATCATGTATACATTTACAAAATTACACGGATGGCACATCTCCACTATGTATCCGAATCTCGATTCCTAAATCAAGTATCCCCTTAGCATGACATCTGATGGATTGGCCTCAACTAACAATACAGAGCACGCAGGTATGACATCTATCCACAACAAAAGGTGATTCTAGGATGTCAAAAATGCTACTAAATCTACCATAAATCACACAAAAAATAAAATAAAAAAATAAAATACAAACCTCATGATCGACCTGAGGACCAAAAGCAAAGTTGTTGACAAATATGATCCTGAAAATTTATCATAGCAAAAAAATTACCACATTGCAAACTCACAATATGGCAGTTCAACGTTCTTCAAGACATTTATCACTTAGTTATTCTAAACTCTAAATGCATTTGATGGCACCTGAAACTGATTTCAGTATTTATTCTAAGTTGGTAATGAAAGTTTAATGAGATGCTGCAGTGGGTCACTTTAACTTTTGCTAAAACTGAAGTCGAAAACTTTATTTAAGACAAAAAGTCCAGTCTAAGACCTAATTAATGCAAAATGTGAAGTGATGCTAAACTTTGGTCTCATACTAAAGTCTAAAACCCAACTTTCTTCTAAGATTGCAGTAAATATCTAACACATAAAGCCAAATATGTCTGTTTGTTTGTTATGTTTGCAGCAGATCTCAACCAAATTTGACCCCTGGCATCCTTACACTCCAAGGATGGTAATGAGCTTAGAGCTGTATTTCGCATTAGTTTAAAAATTAGTTTAATTAATTTAGATTTAGTTGCAGCATTAGCAAATACAGATTTTTCCGACAGCCAATATGCAGAAGCACTGCAACGATGTTGCTAAGAGTTTTTTTCTCGACATGCCACAATGTGGTGCTAATTTATAGCAAAAGAACTAGAAAGCACTAGTTGCAACATACGTGGCCGAGCTGATCGCATCTTGGTACGTTTCACTAAGAAAGTCGCCCTTGTTCAGCTGGTATCTGCCAGACACTTTGCCGTAAAACCTCATCCAGTTCTCAAATTCTAACTCCATTTGCTACAAAAACGAGCATACACAGTGTGGAACTCTCTTCTGTAACTACTGGGGAATTTTCTGCTAATTCAGTCGCATCGATCAATTACTATGTTTTCACTGAAAAGAATTCAGTTTGCTCGTCATGCTAATCATCTGCTAAGTCAATAGTTTATAAAATACCACATAACTTTGTAACACTTAACTTTGACTGAACCATTTAGCATAGTAGTAACACATTGCTGAATTATAAACGCAATTTATCTTAATGACTGTCACTATCAATGTCAATCACGATTTCTAATGTGGCTCAAATGTAGACTATTACGGAGTCCACAAAAGCGTGTACAATGAAAACAAAAATGCCATAGTAAAATCTGGGGGGAAGCATCTGTGGAAAAGAAATGTCTTGAGTTGATGATGGAAAGCAGACAAAGAGGGTGATAATAACTGAATATCTGATGGCAAAGAATGGATGCCGCTACTGGAAACAAACAACGACCAACGATGGACCGACAGAATGATGGAACACGAAGTGATTGTGATGAAGATGAACGAATTCAGTGACAATCAGGCAGATCAGTGTCATTATAGTAATTTTCAGTAATATACTGTTTATGCCAACTGAGATCGGCCATTCCTCCAAAAATATAGCGCCACTTGACTCATCAGCTACTGAGTCGTGTACATCTTCAACAAATTAAATACCCTGCTCTTGGTTCAAAACGCCGATACATCACAAACATGAGCACTCGGACTGGTAACACTGCTTTTTCTGGTGGCTTTCACTTTCACAAGACTAGATGAATAAGATGCAGTGACTCGTGACTACGCTACCTTGGCATAAAGAGCTGGCCAGAATGACTTCTCAATGCCTAACGAGCACTTGCAAGGTGTGGCAGCTGCCACCTGTAGTACCACCTGTCCCACACCTGAACAGATAGCCAAACATCAGCACTGATAACCTCTCTGATAATAATATCAACAAACTGCACCATACCTACAAATAAATATAACAATTATGTTGTATTGTACTAAAGTACAGTCCTTTATAAATGTTTTACTTAGCTACTATTTACTATAGCCGATAATCTCTAATTGTCTCTAAAAATATTTATATATACTCACCTTCATCTTTATTTGCTGAAATACAATGATGTGAAAGAAAAGAAAGAATAGAAGAAAAAAACTTTTCCCATAACTGCAGTCAGTTTAACTCGATGCAGTTTTGATTCCGACCATTTATTAGGCACAATGTGAAGGGCACTTTCTTCCAGTTTTGGCCATAAAGCAGCATTCACGTTGAAATTGTATTGTAATGAATTTGATAAGACGCAACTCACACTCAACAAGCACAAATTTTGACCAGCTTTGTCAGATTCCTAGCACACACCGTGTTTTGCTGGATGCCAACCAGAACCCCTCAGTGGAACGTATTCTTTCTTCAAACACTAAACTACCCCAGAGTAAAGGAATGTCGCTTCCTTCATATCAGCTCTTCAATACTACTGGCCCATTTCCAAAGATATCCCAAATTAACAACACACTGAGCCATGCAACATCAGGATGCAGCAGCTGCAGCAATGAAAAGTAATCAGCACTGAAAACAGACCGCTGCCGAGGTCGATAAACTTGTCTTCGGCTGTAAACTCGATCGTTCGAATGACCTGGTCGACTAGCTCGAAGCTCGTCTCTCCGTACACCTGACATTCAATGTATCACTCCAGTGACACTGCAGCTAATGCCGGACTAATCTATAATTAATAATCATGTATTGTGTTATGTAAAGCTGCAGCAAATAAAATCAATATTAATCACAATGGTCACCAATGATAACAGATGATATTTTATTTTTCTGGTAACTAAGTTCTTGTTTTAATGTTTAATGTTTTAAACTTTGAGGCTACATTAAATTAAATTGATTAATTAATTGCAATCACTTGCTGTTTAGACAGAATAATTTAATACTACATCTTATAGCCTCAAAGTTATAAGATGTAGTATTAAATTATTCTGTCTAAACAGCAAGTGATTGCAATTTAATATCATTCAGTAATAAACTAATAATAACTGGTTTTAGTGTATTTTACTTCAAACCAATTTAAACAGACAGCACAGTCTGTCGTCTTTGGATGACAACTGTTTACTAGAATTAGTCATGGACAGCCACGCCCACCAGTCCATTGTTTACATTTTGGAAAGTGACCAATCTACTGCATTTTGGGGTTGAGGTGGGGTCTGGGGGCCTATGACTCTAAAATTCGAACTCAGCAAACATTTTTCAACTATGCACCTATCCACCAAGTTTAATCATCTTATGTTTAATCGTTCGGAAGTTATCATATTGACTCACAAACCCACAACCAAACAGACAAAGAGATTCGGTCAAAAACACCCACCTCGCACGACATCATGCAGTTGTTGCAATAACTCTGTCTGACAGACTCAATATGCTTATTTAGTCGTGTTTTCTCTGAAGAATTGGCTGCACTTTACAATTTACCATGACAAATGAAATCAGGAATCAAACCAAGGTCTGCCAAGTGCTAATATCTTAACCACTAAGATAGATTTGCTCCTTGATCAACCCGCAATTATCAGAAAACTACCACAAAACATGGAACCGAAATCAATCACTGTAGACTGCAAAATCAATCTGCCGCATCAGCTTCTATAACAAGAAGCATTTGAAAAATGTTGGGCCCATTTGCCACTGCGAGCCACCGCACGCCACCTGTTCTAATTTTACATTGCCATTCACCAGGTGTCGCTACTGTCGACACCACTACCAAGACCAGATGAGCCGAAGCCAGCTATAGCTATAGCGCAGGCGGCGTGTGACAGTAGCGACACCTGGCGAATGGCAATGTAAAATCGATGTCCACAACGACAACAACAGTGACAGAGGGGACCGCGATGGCCCCATGGAATGGGCCCAATAAAATGACAACAACTGCCCAGCTGTCAACCTCCGGCGAGAACGGTCGATACTGCTTCAGATTGTCGGGATTGGTGACGGAACGACGGTAACACTGCTGCATCATGTGCTGTAGAAGGTCTGTCGACGGACGGGTCTCGGTGATTAGGTTCACCACGCCACTCTGCCACAACATATTTACCACTGTGAAGTTTGCAACATACCTCACTACTACGGAATCTCAGTGATACATGGGATCATACAGTGTTACCAGCAGAGGTTACATTTCTGCCTTTACCGCAGCCAATTGAAACCGGCATTTGATTTAGCAACCCCTGAGAGATATAAGGAGGAGTTGACCTAGTTGGCTTGGTTACACACTAAGGTGGTATACCTCTGAAGATGGTCATCGATTCCTGTACTAACCGGGAGCATCATAGAGTAAGTTCATTCATGCGACGAATGATGCTACCACTGCGCCAAGCCACCAACAGACAAAACCAAGAAAACACGGTGATAGTTTCCATAATATACCGCACTAGAATTATAGCAACGGAACTGGACTATCACTGCTAAAGTCAACACTTCTTGTTGCGGACTAACCTGACTGAGAACTTTTTCCAAAGCTTGATTGTAGCAGTCGCAGGCAGCTTTTAAACAGTTGTAACTATGCAAATACAAACAAACACATGCACAGTTGTACAGGATATCACAAAAAATCTAGGTGAATCTAAAAGGTGCTGCCATACTCTTGTTTCCATACTCTTGTTTGTATCTTTTCCAAACATTTTTAGCGCGAGATGTAATATATACATCTCGCGCTTATGCTACGATGTCAGTGTCCGCCTGTCTGTCCTTCTGTCTCTGACGGAAGTGCACTGGCGCATTATAGCTAATTTAGGTTTCAAATTCCGATCCAAATTTAACGCGCATTGTGGTCACGAAGAGGGGTAATCTAAATAACAACATCTCGCACTATGCTAGCCACTGCTTGGCCCTTTTGTCTAAATTGTTTCACCTCGAGACTCGGCATTAATTTCATAGCAAAGTAATCTTTAAGGATCCGACCACAGCTGAACCTTAGTGTATTTCTCGAATAATGTTTAAGTTCATTCATCTGACAAAGTTTTTTTAAAAATTACAGAACTTCTATGCAAGCAGTTTGTTAAAACATGCGAACAATACCAGTGGAACAGTATATGTAACTAAAATTCACTATTTCATTACCTGCTTTCTATAGCTGCTTAAGTCATCAAGTGAGTGAACAAAGAGCTAAGCAACTACATTTGAGTTTATCTGATTATCAACTCACTACACACACCAGTCAATACCGGACAGCACAGTATTTAAAGAATCAAAACACAACAACGAGTACATTTCGGAGCAAGCTGGCATGTAATTTACATATAACTATAACAACAACAACATGTTCACACGGCAACCTGTCAAGGTCGCAGTTGTCGAGAATCGTCATCGGCATGAACTGGGCGAGACGAGGAACTTCGGCACAAATTAACCTGCAAACAACAGTGACCATTGACCAAATAAACAACAACGCTGCATGGCATATCGCAGTCTGGTCTGAGTCGACCAGCAAGACCTCACTCAAGGTCGCATAGATCACTTTAGCAACATTTTTAGCCAACCAAAAATTTCAGATGCCTGTTACTTATTTAAAGTTCCTAATTACTGAAGCATGGAAGGTAATGCAATCACCTCCGTTCGTCTGTCTGTCTGTTTCCACCCAAGTGACCTTTGATGTTGACCTTTTGCATGTTCATCTGTCATGACGATAGCTCTCAACGGATTGAAGGTTAAGGTCAGGATCTCAGTTTGAAATGCGGTCGGTGTAACCTCCATCCTCAATCAATAAGTTTTCTAGTTCACTCCGCTTTTAATCCATGATGCTGAAACTGGTTTTCCAACTTCACTTTCACAAATGAACCAAATTGGTGCATTTTTCATCATAAACTCTTGACATATGACCTCAATCTTCAAACTTGACCTACAGAGTCACGGTGAGCCACAGTGCTAAATATTTAGGTCAACGCAATGGCTACTTCATTCCAAAGTCAATCAAGTCCATTCATTCATTTCCACTCTAACTTACGAACTTGGTGACCTTTGACTTTGACCTTTTGCATGTATATGGGTGATGACCATAGCTCTGATGGGACTGAAGGTCAATGTCAGAGGTCAAGGTTAGGACCTTGGTCCTCTATCAAGGACAGTTTTCTTGTTTTATTTTCAGCTGCAACATACGGTACAGCTACAGCTAAGGCTGAGGTTGATTGATTTTGTTACTGCTGTCACCCAATCCACAACTCGACATAAATAGGTTATTTCGAAAATGCTCTTCCCAGCCAAGCACTATGGCTAGTAAAAAATGTAAAGTTCTCCCATACTCGTTACCGAGCGTTGGGCCCAGAGCTGGTCCCTCCCTGTAAACAGGCAGTCAGTCCGCAGGTGACTTTAAGCCATCCACCCGGCGGTAGACTGGCATTGTTTAGTACCGAGGAAATTAGTTAACTCTAACGCAACAATAGCAGCCATTTATCAGGAACACAAAGATCTATAACATAAAATAATCACAACCAGAACCAGCTCAAGGCTGGATAGCAAAGCCCGCCGGAAGGGGGGTGATTATGGGTAGGTAGGGGACAAACGGACATGCCTGAATGGGTCCAACCCCCAGGTGAATGCAAAATATGATGTAGTGATGAAATTATCAGTTTTTGGCACCCGGACAGACACACACACACACACACAAGGCTAAACCTATACATCCTCGCTACGCGGGCTGTAAAAAAACTATAGCGAGGTTTGGTCGCCACGACCTCCGGCCAGGAAATATGCAGGAGGCCCTTTCGTATAGCTCGCGGGCGAACATCGGGCTATCGGATATCCATCCGGGCGGGCGGGAAGTCGGCACGGAAGGCGCAACGTGAACAATGAAGCACTACAGCGACGGACGTGAAGTTATGTCAATGGACTGTGACAGGGACAGAGACAGAGAGAGAGAGAGAGAGAGGCGTGGCCTGGCGTGGTGGAGTGTCGTAGTCAGTCATGCGTGGCTAGGCGGTTGTCACTCATTCACAGACGACAAGTGCACGACCGCTCGGCTAGCTAGTGAAATGGTCGTGACACCACCCACCCAGCACTGTGGTCCTGCACGCCTACACCACGCGTAGCCCGGCGGAGCAGCGTGCCGGTGTCATGCCAAATACGTCGTAGTGCCAAATAACTCGCAGTACGAGATTTGCGCGACATGTGTGATTAAAGCTAACCCTAACCCTAAAACCCTAACCTTAACTACCTAAACGTAACGTAACCAAAGAAATAAATATTAAATAAACAGCGACTTTGAGAGACCGCGCACGCGCAATGGCGCAGATGAGAGCTATTTGGCACTGTGAGATATTTGATACTACACCGGGGCCGGGCCGTCACGAACGACCACAGCCAAGCCATCCAGACCAACGCCACTGCCCGACAGTGGCGCAACTAAACACGGGATGGGCCCAAATAACCGGAAACAGTGGGACCTCCACGGACCAACAACGCCCAACAGACACGTCTCGGCGCTCGGGGTCGAAAGGAACGCTGGCGGCGCGTACCACATCACTGCTGAAAATGAGACGTGTCTTTATTACCGACAACGAGACTAGCCGACGCGTGGGTATGATGATCAGTGGCGTCTGTGACCTTGCAATTTGTATGTGTGTGTGTGTAATCTAACAGCAATATGGCTCGGTTCGAAAACAACTGTGTGCTGTATATCTCGGGCTCGCACGCCACGTTCAGCTGGAATTCCACGAGACCAGCGTCCTCGTGACATCCTTGCGAGGATGTCGCTAGTCACGAGGAAATCGGGAGTGTCGGGACGATGATGCTACGAGGATCCTCGCGAGGATGCTACGCGGCAAACGGTCCCGTGGAACAGTGGCGTCTATCCTACGCGGGGAGGGGTTGGGAGAGCAATCTCACACATTTTAAAAGTGGGGGTTGACCGACTGGTCATTTCAACTAATTTGTTGCGCTTGGATCGTCATTTGCATGAAAAGTGAAGTGTGCTTCATTCACTGTGTCAGATGTGGGTGGGGGAGGGGGTTCTCCCACCCACAG